>ERZ808028.1111-NODE-1111-length-17605-cov-5.584607_pt1 | contig 17605 bp, 18 predicted proteins | sample MGYA00380184_ERZ808028 | MGnify/ENA primary metagenome ERZ808028 (study PRJEB31490, sample SAMN06133397) | mouse gut metagenome | isolation source: J8_1 | host: mice | place: China: Chengdu | collected 2015-05 ...
GCCCCCTCTTTTAACGGCGCTTCATGCATATAGCGGTCGCGGGCCATATCCGTCCACTCATCCATAATCTGCTCAGGCGTCTGCTTAAGGGTCGGGAAAACCTCCAGAAAAAAATCAACTACTTCTGTATAACTCATTCCTTCGATATCCTCATGAAAATTCTCTGGCTCCACCAGGTCATATTTTTTAAAGAAATCCTCGTCGATGGAGGGCCAGATCCACATGGAGTCAATCAAAGTCCCGTCCATATCAAAAATTACTGCCTCTATATCTTCAAGCATTTTTGTCTCCAACATTTTCTAACTCCTTTAATCCTTCCAATTCTTCATCAGTAAGCTGCCTGTACTCTCCCGTCTTCAGGTTTTCATCCAAAGTCAGAGGCCCCATCCTCTCTCGCTTCAGATAAGTCACCTCCTTGCCTAAGGCTTCAAACATTCTCTTCACCTGATGGTACTTTCCCTCTTGTATGGTGAGACGAACCTTTGACTCCTCTCCCGCTGTGATAAGCTCAAGAATTGCCGGCATGGTCAATTCCTCCCTGCCGTCTGTGCCAATATCAATCCCCTCACGAAAAAGACGAACATCCTCTTTTGTAACACAGCCTTGTATCTCTGCGTAATAGGTCTTATCCACATGGCGGCGCGGCGCCAAAAGCCGGTGCGCAAGCCCACCGTCGTTGGTAATCAGAAGCAATCCTTCTGTGTCTTTGTCAAGTCTCCCCACTGGAAACAAATCCTTACGCCTTTTCGTTTGAAGCAAGTCCACCACCGTCTGATTACGGGGATCCTCGGTTGCAGATACCACCCCTGCCGGCTTGTTCAGCATATAATATTCATAAGCAACATAGCTGATTATTCTGCCTTCCACAGAAACCAAATCCACCCCTTCTCTTATCTTACAATCAGGTGATTTGATTGTCTCCTGGTTGACCAAAACCATCCCTTTACGAATCTTTTTCTTCACTTCCTGGCGGGTTCCAAGTCCCATATCCGCTAAATATTTGTCCAGTCGAATCATCAGCACAGCCTCCATCCTGGCAGATATTTATTTTTTAGGACTCCTCCACAGGCCTTCCCCCACCCAAGGGGAAAGCCGTCTACACATACCAACTGCCATGTCTTGTCACAAAACCCCTCCACATTCTCCACATCCAGAGTCTCTCCTTTTAGGTAACGGAAAACCCGTTCATCCTCTGACGAAAGATTGATGGAATAGGCATAATCTTCTCTTTTTAGACACATTGCAAGGGCCTGGCTTGGCTCAAAACGATTCTTTTTCAACTCTCCAAGCAAAAGACCAGTGCGAAGGAAACGGATTCCCCGAACATCTGAAACCCCTGTGGGCATATAGTAAAGCCGCTCGCCCCGAAGCTCTAGGCGCCCATCATCCATTTCCCATGAAATGTCTTTAAAAAATGCTGCCGCCTCCTTGGGTAGCTTTTGTCCGGTCTTTCCCTTTGGCCCAGGCTCCTTTTCCAAACAACTTTTTGGCGGGGCATCCCCTTTCCTAAGCAGCGCCAGGTAATGTCCCTCCCCCTTCATCTTATGTGGGAAGATACGTACCGTCTTCTTCAATTCTTCATCCGGCGGCATGGCTGCCTGGGCAATCCCAGAACAAAAGCCTTCATAGGGACGAATATCCAGAATCCGAAATTCAGGATATTCCTTTCTAAGTCCCTCAATAATCTGCTCATTCTCCCTGGTGTCAAAGGTACAGGTGGAGTACAAAAGCATACCGCCCTTTTTCAGCATCCTTGCGGCCTGAAGAATGATATTCCTCTGAATATTGGAAAAATATTCAGGACCATGCTCCTCCCAGGCTTTCACCATCTTCTTGTCCTTTCGGAACATCCCTTCCCCTGAGCAGGGGGCGTCAATCAATATCTTATCAAAATATTCTGGAAAATACGTCTCAAGCTTCCCAGGCTCCTCACACAGAACCGCCACATTTCCAATCCCAAAGACTTCTATATTCTTAAGAAGCCCCTTTGCCCTTGAACTGCTGATATCATTGGCAACCAAAAGCCCCTCTCCCTTAAGTCTGGCTCCAATCTCCGTCGCCTTCCCCCCAGGCGCCGCGCAGACGTCCAAAACCTTATCGCCTGGCTCTATAGGCAGGCGATTGGCCGGAGTCATAGCACTTGGCTCTTGGAGATAGTAAAGTCCGGCAAAATAATAAGGGTGCTTTGCAGGCGACAGACGCTCTCCATCATAATAAAACCCATTCTCAATCCATGGAATCGGCGTAATCTCAAAGGGACAGAGCTTTTGAAATTCCTCTACGGAAATCTTGCCTGTATTTACACGCAGTCCATAATATCTCGGCTCCTCGTAACAGGCCAGATACGCGTCCATCTCATCCCCCAACAGCCCGCCCATCTTTTCCTCAAATGTAACTGGCAGCTTCATGAAACCCTCCTTCATAATTGGTGCAGGTATGCCTTACTAAATAATCCCGACTTCCAAGGCATATACATACAAAGAATAGTATAGCACATCCAGAAAGGTATTTCTACTGACTGAATTCATATTTTAATTTCCGATTCTCCAGAAATCTAAGAACATGGTATGGGTTTACGCTAATCTCCTGTCCATCCCTGACGGTATAGATTCCCACATGGAGGTGGACCGCGAACTGACCTTTCGTTCCTTCTGGTCCGTATCCAGAATCTCCCATATAGCCCAGAAGCTCTCCTGCCTTGATGTTCTGACCTTCTGTGATATTTGCATAGGAGTCCAGGTGGGCGTAGTAATAATAAATACCACTATTTGAGGTGATTCCGACACGATAACCCCCTTTTTCCAGCCATCCCAGGTTCGTTATAACCCCGTCTGTCATGGAAAGAACCGGATAAATCCCCCGTTTATCAACGTTTGCCATGACATCCGTACCCTCATGTCCCCGTTTTCCCTTGTAATTTCTCTCTACCATCCAGCCGTCTATATAGGAGATTTTTAGGGATTTATCCACAATGGACTCTGGAATTGGATGATAATTCACATCCTTTTCCACATTTTCGAGGAAAGTTTTACACTCATCTGATAATAACTGCCGATTTTCGCGCATAGAATCTGAGAAAAAATCCCTTCGGAATTCCGGATCCTCCACAGTCTTCTGTTGGAGGGTATGGTACTGCCCTCTTTCTTTCAGGTAATTGACTCCCAAAACGGTAAAGAACGCAAGAAGAAATATGTAGACAAACATTTTTTTGATTCTGTGATTCTGCATAAAAAAGCCTTTTTTCTCACTATATGAAAAAAATTAGGAAAACTTTCCTTTCAGATGTGGAAAAAAGAGTGAATTATCGCCCGTTTTTTGAAGCCATTGTGGATAAGTTGCCAAAAATAAGTCAAAAGTAATACAAACAAAAAAGAGAAAAACACATGAATTCGTGTTCTTCTCTTAATTTAAAAATACGTCGATATAGTCTCTCATGGATAAATTCTATATTTTATAACTGGGCAATCCTCCAAACACCCCGCTAAGATACATCTTCTCAAGATTCTGTGCAACCCTGGGCTGTTCGTCGGAAAAACGGTGCGATCCAATTTCCTGCTCTCCTGCCCTTTCCACAGCAAAAATCTGATCCGGACGAAGCAGCGAATTAGACAGAAGATTCGTGGAGTGGGAGGTCAAAAAAAGCTGGGCGGCAGTCTCTTTCTCCATCATATATCTGACAAGAAGCTCTTCCACCCTGTTGTGCAGTCCTGCTCCAAACTGATCAATCATCAACATTCCTCCCCTATTGGCAATCCGAAAAAAGGCAGGCAGCATATTTATAAGGGTTCTGATTCCTGACGACTCCATACAGAGGGGAATCAGCGTATCCCTTCCCTCTTGCCGAAAAAACAGCCGCTTCTCTCCTTCTGACTCAGAGGCGCCTTCTGTTTTTATATCTGTCTGACCGTATTGAATCAGGAAATGAAGCTGGTATTCCGTTAAAAAGTCATTTATTTTTTCAGTTCCGTGTTTTTCCACGTATTTTTCCGCGCTCAAGCCCTCGCCGTCAAAGGCAGAAATCCTTTTGGAATAAGTATCTATGTAGACTGAATTTTTCAAATAATTAAGCCATCTGCCCAGAATATCATGATCGGAAAATTCTGACTTTACAGATACTTGTCTTAGAAAAAGAACTGAGTCCTCCACATCACACAGAATGGTTTTCTTCCTGTCAATCCATTTGCTTTTCTTTCCCAAACGCCCGATCACGGTTTGATTGTCAACCATTAGATTCTCCTCCACAAAGGAATTGCCGGAAAATGCAAAGGAATAAACCAACTCATGTCCGTCTATATCAAATTCATACGAAAGACGGCTGACCTTCTCCTTTGAAAAAAGGCACTGGTATGATGCCAGGTCACATGTACTCTCTCGGAATAAAAGCTCTAACAGCAATTTCACAGACTGAAGAATTGTGGTTTTGCCAGAAGCGTGCTCTCCCACAAACAACGCCCCTTTTAATACTTTTCCAAACGTATTTTTTTCTAAAAACTTATAATTCGTCTTTCTGAAATCAAAAATTGTTTCATTACTAAAACATTTAAAATTATTAATACTCAATTTTCTCAGCATGGTACACTCCCCCCGCCATCTCTATATTCCGAAAAAATTTTACGAATTATTCTTTGCAACAGGAATAAAAATGCGGATATTATAAACTATATTTGTAATCTATTTCCAGATTTATTGTACCAAAAATGGAAATTTTTTACAACAAATTATTCTTTATATGCAAAAAAAATCCGCAGAGGTCACGCCACTTCTGCGGATTCAGGAAAACGTTTATTTATTTGTCTATTTACAATTTTTCAAAACTGCCTTCAAATACTCCCAGGATCTTTTTGTGGAGGCAAGGTCAAGGGCCTCATTAACTGAGTGTACATCCAAAAGGTTTGGACCAAAGGATACACAGTCCAAATCTGGACGTTTGCCAAGGAACAGGCCGCACTCCAGCCCTGCGTGGATTGCCGAAACTACAGGATCTTCTCCATAAACCTCCTTGTATGTATCCACCATAATCTGACGCAGTCTGGAATTGGGGTCGTACTGCCATGCCGGATACTCGCCGGTCACTCTGCCCTCTCCGCCCGTAAGCTTTGTGCACACCTCCAACTGCTCTTTTAATTGGTGCTTCCTGGTTTCAACTGAGCTTCGTATCTGGAAGAGTGCCCTTACGCAATCTTCTCTTGTCTCTACTACGCCAATGTTCAGAGAAGTCTCTACCACACCTTTAAGCTTGCGGCTGTATTCCTGAAGCCCATTGGGGCAAAGCTCCAGATAAGCGATGACATTTTGTGTGGATTTGTCGTCAAATACTTCACAGTCTGTCTCCTCAGAAACGGAGGTATCCACTTTAAGTCCAGACTCCTCGCCCATGAACTCATCCTTCCAGATCTTCTCCATCTCCTTTGCCTTCTCAAGAACAAGCGACTGCACGTCCCCTGCAACCAAAAATTTCGCGGTTGTGTCAAGGGTAATTACATTGTCCTTAGACCCGCCATTGACGCTGACCAGATTAAAGCTGACTTCTTTTGACAGACGATAGAGGAAACGTCCCACCATCTTGTTTGAATTACCGCGCTGCTTATGAATCTCTGCGCCAGAGTGACCTCCCAGCAGCCCGTGAAGCCTAAATGTCACAAGGCTTCCGCTTTTCTTCTCCTTATGTACCGGAAGAATGGACTCATACTGGATTCCCCCTGCACATCCGGTTGTCAGGATGCCCTCCTCCTCTGAGTCAATATTAATAAGCATCTTTCCCTTAAGCTGGTTCAAGTCGATGGCGTGGGCGCCTCCCATTCCGTCCTCCTCGTCTACAGTAAACAGAGCTTCAATGGGAGGATGAGGAATATCCTTGCTATCCAGGACTGCCATAGCCATAGCAACAGCGATTCCGTTGTCGCTTCCAAGGGTAGTATTCCTCGCTCTCAGATATCCGTCCTCGATGTAAAGATCTAAACCGTCCTTCTTGAAATCATGGTCAGAATCTGCCGTCTTCTCACATACCATATCCAGATGCCCCTGAAGGATAACCGGCTCGCTATTTTCATAGCCTGGGGTTCCAGGTTTTCTGATAATCACATTATTGGCCTCGTCCTGAATAAACGAAAGCTCCCTCTCCTTTGCAAATGCAGCGCAATAATCGCTAATGCGCTTCGTGTCGAAGGTTCCGCGGGGAATCTGACACATCTCCTCAAAAAACTGGAAGACCTTCTGGGGCTCAAAATTCTCTAAAACTGCCATTTGTTTTTCCTCTCTTTTCTAATAGTTATTTCTACTATCATTATGTTACATCCTTCATAAAAAATCAACAAAATCCATAGAATTATTTTAAGAGAAATAAGATTGGAATTACCATGAAACGATTACTTACAATCCTGTGCGTACTCCTGTTCTTTACCACTATGCTCATCTTTCCAAAGGAAACCTTCCAGGGGGCAAGCTCTGGCGTGCTGCTCTGGTTTCACACCGTACTCCCAACACTCCTTCCCTTCCTGATTATATCCAACCTTCTGATACATACTGGAGCCATCAATTTGATTTCCCGCCTTCTTGCGCCAATCTTATGCCGGTTCTTTCGGGTGTCTCCCTACGGAGCCTTTGTAATCCTGATTGGATTTCTGTGTGGCTGTCCTATGGGAAGCAAGGTAACCGCAGACCTGCTGAAAAAAGAGGCGATCTGTGAAAAAGAGGCCCGCTATCTGCTGTCTTTTTGCAACAATACAAGCCCCATGTTCATTGTCAGCTACATCCTGTGGCAGAACCTTAATGTCCCCGAACTGACCCTGCCCCTTCTCACCCTGCTGACGGCAGCGCCCGTTCTGTTAAGCTTCGTCTTCCGACGTCTCTACCATATTCCAGTGCAGGGAGTATATATTACCTCCCAGGACACCCTCTCTGTAAATGGCAGAGATTCTCTGGATACTTGTATCATGAACGGCTTTGAGACCATCACTCGGATTGGCGGATACATTATCCTGTTCTCCATCCTGATCTCCTTTGCAGAGCTGATTATTGCTAAATCGGCTGCCGTTACCGCCCTCCTTTTGCCTACTCTGGAGATTACCACTGGAATCACCATGATCTGCAGCTCCCCTCTGTCCTTAAACAACCAAATCATCCTGGCCCTGGCCCTTACGTCATTTGGGGGATGGTGCGCGGCTGCTCAGACTCGTGCAATGATAATGGATACCTCCCTTCCCTTGGGCCCCTACATAGCAGAAAAACTGATTACCGCATTGGTAACCAGCCTCCTAGCATGGTGCTTCCTGTCATTCAGATAAAATACAGGTATTACATTAAATCCTCCTCATTCACAGTGAATTCCGGCTCAGGCTCTGAATTGCCATACTCCGCCTCCAGCGTGGCTGCGGACTGATCCGGAATCTCAAGCTCTGCTCTATTGTTGTGTACCATATCAAAACATTCCTGAAGGGAGTTCACAAGCCCGTCATATTTCGTGGTGTAGCTGTCAAGGGTGTGCCCAATAATGCTCTCCGCATTGGCCAATAGATCATCCGTATACTGCATGGCGCCGATTCGGATATCATTGGCGTCGCGGGTTGCATTGTCGAGAATCTCCTGGGCCTGCTCTGTGGCCGCAGTCACAATCTCATTGGCCTGGGCATAAGCCTGCTGCATAATCTCATGCTCACTAACCAGCTCGCTGGTATGAATCTGCGCCTCCTCAATCATACTGTCCGCCTTCGACTGGGCGTCTGCCAGAATGGCATCCTTATTGGCAATGATTTTCTGGTAACGCTTAATCTCATCCGGCGTCTTCATCCGAAGCTCTCGAAGAAGCTCGTCCATCTGGTCTTTATTCACGATAATCTTGGAAGTAGATAAGGGTTGAAACTTACAACTGTCAATATACTCCTCGATTTCGTCGATAATCTGTTCAATACGGCTGCTCATTAATCTACACTCTCCTTTTTCTTCATCTTCTCTGTAATCCTGTCCGCAACTGGCGCTGGAACAAACTGAGAAATATCTCCCCCAAAAGCTGCCACTTCCTTCACTGTTGTTGAACTCAGGTAAGAATATTCAAGTCTGGTGGTTAAAAACGCTGTCTCCAAATCCGGCGCCATCTTGTGGTTGGTCTGTGCCATCTGTAGTTCGTATTCAAAATCCGTAATCGCCCTCAGTCCGCGGATAATCATACATGCATCCACCCTGCGGGCAAAATCTACCAGCAATCCCCCAAACGGAAGGATTCTGACGTTCGGTATGTCACTCGTTACTTCCTCTAACATTCTAACACGTTCTTCTACGGAAAACAACGGACTTTTTGCTTTATTGTTCAATACCCCAATAATTAATTCGTCCACAAGCTTTGACGACCTTAGGATCATATCCATATGCCCATAGGTGACAGGGTCAAAACTCCCCGGATAGATGGCCCTTAACATATCCCTTTCCTCCCTGTCGGCTCAAGAAACACATGCTTGTTGGTCTTGTACGCCTTGTTCTTAATGATGGTAAATCCCAATTCTTCTGCATAAGCAAAATCCGTATCCTTTGCCGTTTCTACAATAATCACACCCTCTGGCGCTAGAAGCTCTGAGCCTGAAAGATAGGTCAGTACACGCCGTTCTAACTCCTGCCCGTAAGGAGGATCCATGAAAATATAGTCGAATTTCTTCTCTCCCTCCAGCTTATAGAGGGCTGTCATGACATCCATAGTCATGGTCATTCCCTTTCTCTCCAGGTGGGTGTGGGAAAGATTGTCCTTTACACACTGCATTGCCCTGGGATTCTTCTCCACGAACACAGCCTCCATAGCGCCCCTACTTAATGCCTCAATCCCGATACCGCCGCTTCCTGCAAACAAATCCAGAAAGACACAGTCATACACATAGGGCGACAGCATGTTAAACAATGTCTCCTTAATGCGGTCTGTGGTGGGGCGCGTCTCTATCCCCTCCAATGTCTTTAGTTGCAGCCTTCTTGCACTACCTGCGATTACTCTCATCTGTCTACCTCCTGGCAGTCCCTAACTTGCGGTATCGGTTCAGGCAGGCGTAAATCTCCTGCTTCCTGGGCATCGCCAGGTTCCCCGATAGGTAGCTGCCGTCACATACTGCGCCAAGTCCCTGAGAATCCAGCCTTTTATAAAGTTCTTCGATGGTCTGGCTAAGGGTCTTCTTTCCGTCGAATACATTTTCCTCCAGATGCTTCACCACATTTCCAAGAGTGACAAGCTGCTCGCTGTCCACCAACTGCTCTACATACCTTAAATCAATCGTCTCATGGTTCAGTGTCACACCGTCACGCCCCATAGTCTTAATCTTAATACGCCCCTTGCTCTTAAGCGCCGGATAACTGCGAATCTTCCGGTCAAGGGAAGGCTTTTTCGGTCCCTCCTTTGGAAACTCAAGCTTTGGATAATCCTCTGCCGCCGCCTTTGCCTCCTTTGTAATCTCCTTTGGCACATAACGGTCCATCTGCACAATGGAATCCGCCACCTGAAAATATGCGCCTGAGCTTCCCGCCACGATTACGGTGGAAATCTTGAACTCCTCATAGAGAGCCCTAACCCTCTCGATAAAAGGCGTGATGGGCTCCATATCCCGATGGATTACCCGCTGCATCAGCTCATCCCGCACCATAAAGTTCGTGGCGCTGGTATCCTCATCTATTAAAAATACCTTTGCGCCAGCTTCTATACTCTCCACCACATTTGCCGCCTGGGAGGTGCTGCCGCTGGCATCCTCCGTATCGAATGCAGCCGTATCCTTTCCGTTTGGAAGATCATTGATAAACATGGAAATATCCGTATGCTTAATACTCCTTCCATCCTCCGCCCGAATCTTCATGGCGGTGGGATCTGTCACCACGTACTCTCTTCCGTCTCCGGCAATATGGGGATACACGCCCATCTCCAATGCCTTAAGCAAGGTGGATTTGCCGTGGTAGCCGCCGCCCACAATCAGGGTCACCCCCTTTTTAATCCCCATCCCGCTAATCTTACCCCTGTAAGGAAGCTCCATAGTCACCTCCATGGACTTAGGCGACACAAATGGAACAGCCTCCTTCATGGGACGCTGTGACACGCCAGATTCTCTTGGAAGGATGGAGCCGTTTGCCACAAAGGCAACCAGTCCCATGGCTTCTAACTGGCTTTTGATGGCCTCCTGGTCCTGGGCCAGCTCCACGACCTTCTTAACCCGTTCCTTGTCAAGCCTTCCATAATACAAAGCCTTCTCCACACAAGACGGAAGGAAATCATAGAGAATCTTCTTAAGCTCACGTGAATTAATGGTCCGCCCGTTTGCCGGAAATCCCACCTCAAACCGTACCGTCACATCACCGCTTGACGGGTTAATCTCACAGGCTGTCCTCTCCAGAATCTCCTGTGAACACCTGGTTACATTGATAATCCCACTCTTGCCTGAACCTTTTGCCTGGAAGGAATACTGCTGAATCTGTCCATAGAAATTCCGAATCAGCATATCCTGCAGGGCAATCCGTTTATGCTTCCTGTCAAACAATTCCTTAGGGAAGCCTGCCGCCCGTCCGGGAACCCGCAGGCTTAATTTAGAGGGAGCCGCAAAAGGATCCCCCTGTACATGGTCGATAGACAATACATATCTCTGGAACTGATAAACTCCCTTTGTGTCTTTATATGCCGGATAACCCCTGTGGTCAATCCTATCTAATAATTGCCTTAAATCTTCTGCTGTCTTCATCTGCTCTCCTTTACATTTATTACGTTCATTCCCCTTCACCGCTAATAGGCAATGGCTTCCTCTCTTGACATCCAGAAATGAATCCCTGTCGTTGAATCCATCCACCGATCTTCATTAAAATCCAAAACCTCCACCCATTGGCCTTTATGATAAACAAAATTTTCATCCACTAATGACCATGCCTCGTCAAACTCCTTCGTGGAATCAAAGCTTTTGATGGTCAAAACCTTCGCCTTGCTGCACCGGCAGGAAGGAAGTGTGGCCGATGTCCTCTTTGCATCGGCAGGAATCAAAAGCTGTACAAGCCGGTCGTTCACACATTTTTTATAGCCAAGAAGCGCTCCTTTTTCGGGACAGTGCATCCGAAACCATTGAGTCTTTTCATCGGAAATAATTCCGTCAAGCCTGGCATACTCAAGAACCGCGCCAAAGAGGCTAGCTCCCCGAATGTCGCAATTCCTCATATCACAATACCTTAATGAAGCTGTCTTCATGTTCGCATTCCGGAAGCTGGCCCCCTTCATAGAGCAGCCGTCAAGAAGCACATTTTCTATGATTGACCCGCTAAAATCCACGCCGTCAAGCCTTACATTCTGAAATGAGCCAAGGGTAAAATCAATCCCTGACAGAGAAAATCCGGAAAGGTCCATATCCTCAAAGGAAGCTTCTCGAAGGGATAGGCTCATATTGCTTTTCTGCCTTGCCAAAATATCTTCTAACTGTCCCTTAGACATTTTTCTCACTACAATACCCCATTTCTTCCTACAGCGCCACAATTCTTGCCCTGTGATGAATCGCCGGAAGAAACTTATTCAGCAGGTCTTTGGTTTTAAACTTCAGATGGCTGGTATTAATCCCAGGATTACATCCGAACCACTCTGCCTCTGCAACCTCCTTATCCACAATTACCTGTACATAGTCGTCCTCATCCGTCAGAAGTCCCGCCACACTTGCAGAGCCAGGCGTGGTTCCCAGATGCTCCATCATCTTCTCCGGAGGAGCAAAAGACATATGGGAAACTCCCAGCTTCTTACTGAACGCTGCCGTATCAAAAGCCTTGTTGGCTGGCATCACCAGAAGAAAGAAGGTGGTCTTCTTCTGGTTGCACAGAAATACATTCTTGCGAATCTCCGTCCCAATAGCAACGTCAATGGCAGCGCATTCCTCCATGGATGCTGCTGGATCATTATCCACCTGCTCGTAGGGTATCTTTAATTTATCCAATGTCTCATACATCTTTCTTTCTAAGGGCGCTCTCTCATCCGTCGGCGCCGATGTCCTGATTTCACTAATATACATCCTTCTTTTCCTCCATCTCAAGCCAGAACCATTACGATATTTTCCAAGTGTTTGGCCTTTATTGTTCCCTAACATTATAGCGAATCATTTGTAAACTGTAAATAAATAACGTTAAGAACCTGTTAAAAAGAAATGAATCAGTTGCAGTTCTTTTGACAGTCATGTTAAAGTGAATATATCTACAAACAGATATCTTTATAGAAAGGATCATTCATTTCATGGAATTCTACCAGACAAAATTCGCTGAAAAATTAGAAGAAGCGTTAAAGGCAGTACTTCCCATTATCGGGCTTGTATTACTTCTGAGTTTTACCATCGCGCCGGTTCCTCCAAGCATACTCCTTTTGTTTCTGTTCGGAGCCGTACTCCTTGTCATTGGTATGATGCTCTTTACTCTTGGGGCAGAGCTTGCTATGACGCCCATGGGGGAAAAGGTGGGAACAAAGATGGCCAATTCTGGAAGAATCTGGATTGTATTCTTTCTTTGCTTTTTTCTGGGCTTTGTTATCACCATCTCGGAGCCAGACCTTCAAGTATTGGCAGAGCAGGTTCCCTCCATTCCCAATATAGTCTTAATCCTGGCGGTCGCTTTTGGCGTCGGCTTCTTTCTGGTGGTCGCCATGATGCGTATGCTCTTTTCCAGGGCCCTGCCCCCCTTGTTAATCCTGTGCTATATCTTGGTATTCGTACTGGCATTTTTTGTACCAAAAGATTTCCTTGCCGTAGCCTTTGATTCCGGAGGCGTCACCACCGGCCCTATGACCGTTCCCTTCATCATGTCCATGGGTGTGGGCTTTGCCGCCGTCCGAAGCGACAAACACGCAGAGGACGACAGCTTCGGACTGGTAGCTCTCTGCTCTATCGGCCCCATTCTGGCTGTGCTGCTGCTTGGACTTTTATATCATCCAGGCGACGCCGTTTATACGCCCAAGCCCCTTCCAGAACTCCATGATTCCGTAGAGCTATGGCAGTATTTTGCCAGAGGAATTCCGGAATACATGAAGGAGATCTTTATCTCGCTCCTTCCCATAGCCATATTTTTCGCAGCCTTCCAGATTGTATCGCTGAAACTAAAGAGAAAAACGATTCTTAAAATTATTATCGGCGTGGTCTATACTTACATTGGGCTGGTGCTTTTTTTAACCGGAGTAAACGTGGGATTTATGCCTGCCGGAAACCATCTTGGACAGACGATTGCAGCCCTTTCCTACCGCTGGATTTTAATTCCCATCGGTATGATCATCGGCTATTTCATCGTAAAGGCGGAGCCTGCGGTCTACGTACTGATGGAGCAGGTAGAGGAGATTACCTCCGGAGCGATCTCCGGCAATTCCATGGGAGTGAGCCTTTCTCTGGGCGTTGCCGTTTCCATCAGCCTTTCCATGACGCGGGTGCTCACAGGAATCTCCATCTTCTGGTTCATCCTTCCAGGATATGTGATTGCAATCAGCCTGTCCTTCTTTGTGCCTAAGATTTTTACTGCCATTGCATTCGACTCCGGCGGAGTAGCCTCCGGCCCTATGACTGCAACCTTTCTCCTTCCCTTTGCCATGGGCGCATGTCAAGCGATAGGAGGAGATATTGTACGGGATGCCTTCGGCATTGTTGCTATGGTCGCCATGACGCCCCTAATTGCAATTCAGATTCAGGGAGTTATCTACAAATTCCGCGCCGGTAAAGGTGAAATTACTGTACCAGAAGCGGCATCCTATCTTGATATCCTGGCAGATGATGATATTATAGAGTTATAGAAATTAGGGAAAATTGTTTACAGACGGCAATTACTCCCAGCAGGAGGAATCTTTATGAATTCGGTCTTTATGCTTGGCATTATTGCAAACAGAGGAATACGCGAGAAATTCATTCAGTTTTTTAAATTTCACAATATCCATGTGACTCTAACCGTACTTGGGGAAGGAACCGCCAACAGCGCCATCCTCGATTACCTTGGAATGGAGGCCACCCAGAAGACCCTCTACTTTGCCTTCGTCACCTGGGATACCTGGAAATTACTGAAAAAGGACTTGTACGCCCAGGTTAAGATTGACGTCCCTGGCAGGGGAATCGCATTTCTGATTCCTTTAAGCAGTATCGGCGGAAAGACACGGCTAAAGTACCTTACAGTGGGTCAGGAACTTTCAATCGAGGAGGAAAGCACATTGCAGAACACAGATTATGAATTATTAATTACCATCGCAAATTCAGGATATATTGAGACCATCATGGACGCGGCAAGAAGCGCAAACGCGCCAGGCGGCACAGTAATCCACGCCAAGGGAACCGGTGCGAAGCACGCCAAACGTTTCCTTGGGATTTCTCTTGCGGAAGAAAAAGAGATGATCTTTATCGTGGTGCGCAAGCAGCAGAAAAACGGGATTATGAAAGCAATCATGGAGCAGGCGGGGACCCAAAGCCCTGCAGGCGGAATCATCTTCTCCCTTCCAGTCACAAGTACGGCAGGGCTTCGGATGTTGGAGGAGGATACGTAAAAAGGAGAATTATCATGAAATATATACTTGCATCAGCTTCACCGAGAAGAAAAGAACTGCTGACACAGGCAGGATTTGTATTTGAGGTAATCCCCTCCTCCATTGAGGAAAAAATTACCAAAAAAGCGCCCGCCGAAATTGTGATGGAGCTTGCATCCCAGAAGGCTAATGATATATTTTGCCGATACGGCACAAAGGATTGCGTCGTAATCGGAGCAGATACCATTGTCGTTTACAGAGACGAGCTTCTGGGGAAGCCTAAGGACAAAGCAGAGGCATACGATATGCTCTCCATGCTTGCAGACAGAACTCACCAGGTTTATACTGGCGTATCGTTAGTCATTTCCAAAAAAGGACGGGTGCATACAAGGACGTTCTATGAAGCAACGGACGTCACCTTCTGTCCTGTAAGCAAAGAAGACCTTCATACCTATGTAGAGACAGGCGACCCGCTGGACAAGGCGGGCGCCTATGGAATACAGGGTCCATTTGCCGTCCATGTAAAATGTATTAATGGGGATTATAACAATGTGGTAGGGCTTCCGGTCTGCCGTCTCTATCAAGAATTGCTGACCGAATATCCATCCCCTTTATCTGAACCATAGCAATACCTGTTTTTGATATCTCCCAGAGCCTTTGCATGTTTGCAGGGGCTTTTCCACTCTTTTGCAATCTGTTTCCTTAATTCTGTGTCAAACAGCTTGGGCGGCTGTATATCCAGCCTCTCATGTACCTTGTCATTCTTTGATGCGTAATTAAATGACTCTGTATCCATAATCTGCCGCTGGGCCTCCTCCCATGCTTCTTTTCCCTGCTTTAAATATTTCTGCCGGTAATAGTTAATATCGCTGATCACCCTTCCATGGTCATCCTCCTCAAGCACATTCCACTGGCTTACAAAAGAGCCGTCCCTATCAATGATAAATTCTGAATGAAAATCCGGTGTAAGCCGTTTCTTGTTCTCATGTCCCTTCTGATATTTTCGGTAGCTTAAGCCAGAAGGATATTTATTGTGCAGCCTTGCTGGTTCCCGAAGCATCTTAGCGCCATTTTGCCCGCCCCACTCTAAGGGAGCGCGCACATATTCCTTAAGGGCTTCCTCGTCTGTCATCCCCTCTTTCTTAAAGTTTCTTCGGATATATGCAATATTATGCCGGTCAATGTACATCCGAAACTGATGGAGCATTCGGCCCTCTGGGTCGCCCAATATGCTTAATCCAGTTTCACCGTATATTTTTTCCATATCAGCGGCAAAATCTCGGAAAATTTTTCCATAAGGTGGAACCTTCTCTCCCACACAGAATCCATGTTTCAGTTGAAGCATTCCGTTCTCGTCAATATATCCTCCCATACTATGAAGCAAATCCAACATACGATTGGATTCTTTATGCTTAGACATTGTGTCATCTCCTTTTTATTGACATTATCTTTCATATATTTAGTATATCTGGAGGACAAAGCTCTGGTTAGTATCTCTTTTTAATACTACTTAAATATGTAATTCATATTGATATTCATATCCTTCTACTTCTGAAGACTTATTTTTTCTTCCTCCAGATGTACCTGTCCGAGACATTCCAAGCTTTTCCATAATTTTGTATGACGCAACATTCTCGGCATCACAGTGGGCAATAAAATCCTTAATATGAAGCTCTCTGATGGAATAGTCCATCAATGCTGCCGCAGCCTCGTAAGCAATCCCCTGTCTCCAATACTTTTTATTAATAATCCATCCCATTTCGCCATAGGAAGCTTCGTTCAGATATAAGCTTACTGCCCCAACCTGCTGATTCTCATAGAGAATGGCAAACTCATAAAAGGATGGTGCATCCAATGCCCATTCCTTATCTGCCATTTGAAGGAATTCCTTGGTTTCTTCTATGGATTCATTGGGCAAAAAAAGCATATATTTGGTATTTTCTAAATCAGACGCATACTCGTGCACTGTTTCCAGATATTTCATTCCCAGTGGTTTTAAGGTTAATCTTTCGGTTTTAATCGTCAGCATTCCTTATTCCTCCTTTTACATTCTTCATACAGAGCATTTTCATCTCAGGCACTCCAATATCATCCGCAATCACCCTACATTTGGTCATAAGAAGAAAATATATATTCTTCCTCTCATCACTCAAACATTCATAATTTGCCTGTCCCTTTGCAATCACAATATCCGCTTTGTGATATATTTCCTGAAATTCCTTTGAAGTCCGATGAAGTACAGTCCCTAATGAGGAATCTCCGTTACTTAGGACTGCCGCGTAAGCATCTATTCCCACTCTGTAGGCATCCTCCTCCACAGAATCATTCACAACGGCCTCTCCCCGCGTTGCAAAAAACACCTGACAGCAAGGATTGAGCTCATGAATCTTTTTAATCAGAAGCTTATCAAGACAGATTTCCCCGCAATTATCTCCCAGATAGAGAAGCGTCTGTGCTGTGCGAATCTCCTGGCTTAAAAGCAGGGAGTCGTCTACTTCCAACGCTTCCTCTTTCAGTCTCTTAAAACAAGCTTCTATATCTGAAGGCAGCAAGGCGTGAATGGGGTTGAAATCAATGATATTCCCGATTATCGCATATTTGATGCTCTCAAGAAAAGGATTCTTTGATTCATGAATCTCCTGCTCCAAGCTTGGAAGCTGTTCTAAGAACAGCTCGTTATAATGTTCTCTGGTTTCTTTATAAGGGTCGTCACAGCCTGTTTCCCTTTTTAACAGCCCAAAAATCCTGCCAATCAATTCAGGGGTGGAAGCCCCTTTAAAATCAACGGTGCTTAAATAGGCGAATACCTTTCTTAACAAATCATCCTTATCTTTTAATCCCACCATATCCGCTACCTTGATTGTCTGATTTACAATACAAGGGATGCATTTTTCTTTTATTCTCATAATTTTCTCCATTAAAAATTTCTGAATCTAAAAAATAGAGTGTCCATAGACACTCTATTCATTGCACATATTAATTATATTTGCGTTTTCTAGCAGCTTCTGACTTCTTCTTACGTCTTACGCTTGGCTTCTCGTAATGTTCTCTCTTACGAATCTCCTGCTGAATACCAGCCTTCGCACAGTTTCTTTTGAATCTGCGTAAAGCGCTATCTAACGTCTCGTTTTCTTTAACGATTACATT
>ERZ808028.1114-NODE-1114-length-17558-cov-7.077341_pt1 | contig 17558 bp, 16 predicted proteins | sample MGYA00380184_ERZ808028 | MGnify/ENA primary metagenome ERZ808028 (study PRJEB31490, sample SAMN06133397) | mouse gut metagenome | isolation source: J8_1 | host: mice | place: China: Chengdu | collected 2015-05 ...
CCCTTGAAACCATCCTCTGATAATTGCAAAAGACAAAATAAAGAAAAAAGTGACAAGCAGCATCAGCGCTGTCATAGCGCTAGGAATCCTTAGGGCAAGTAACACAGCAGGCAACATCCAAAGAAAACATTTCCCCACTGCAAGATAGCCCTGTCCATGATAGTGATACACAATTGCCGCATACAGCGGTACAAAAAGAAAACATAATAACTGGACGTTCAGGACAGCAGATAGTATCGGCAGATTCACCCACCGTAATCCTCCGTTCACCTGCCCCCCAAACAGATACATTCCTGCAAAAAGGGCCGCAAATGCCACAATCGTAATCTCCCTCGCCCATCGCCCAATCCGGCTATAATCAGCATAGCATACCCCAACCATAACCACAAGACTGACTGGCAGCCATTTAATATAATCGTGTGTGATAAAATTCTCTTCCGAAAAGTTACTCTGCAAAAGGCTCAAAATAACATAGCAAGCTATATATATAAGTCCAATCAGACCAATCCATCCCCATGCCATCCGCGGCTTGTGTATCAAATCCAGCGCCGTTCCCGCTTCCACTGGATCTCCCATCTCCCGCACAGCCTCCTCTTCTGCCTCTTCCTTGGTAAGACCTTCTCCAAGATAGAACTCTTCCTGCTCCTCAATATGGCTTCGAATCTCCTGCACCACCTGCGCTCTCGCCTGTTTACACCGAATCTGCTCCGCCAGGGTCCTTAGATATTCTTCTTTTTTCATATGACTCATATAGCACCTCCTATACTCAATACATCCACAACCGCCTGTGAATACGCGTACCATTCTTCTTTCTTTTCTTCTAAAGCCTTACGCCCTTCCTTCGTGATACTGTAATACTTACGTATCTTTCCAGCCTCTCTCTCGCTGTGTCCGGTGTTTGCGTCTTTATGGCCTTCCGCTAAGGTATAGGATTTCAAAAGTCCCTTTGACTCCATCCCGTGAAGTAATGGGTATAAGGTTCCTGCTTTCAGTTCAAAAACATTCCTGGATTTCCTGCGCAGTCCTTCAATCATCTCATATCCATACATATCCTTTTCCTCCAACAGCCGCAGTATCAGCATTGAGGTACTGCCGGAAACCAAACTCTTGTCAACTGCCATGTCGCGCCTCTCCTTTCTAGCATTATATCGTTTATCTATATATCGACTATCTATAGTATATATAGATTATCTATACATGTCAATTCATTTTTAAGGAAATTTATTCAACCTCCCTATATATCTCGCATATATAATGTATATTTTGTGCATAAAGTGTATATTTTATCTTTTTTCTAATTTATTCTTGCATAATTATAAAAAATACGGTATAGTATTCTTTGCAGTTAAGAACAACCTATTTTTACATACACAAGACAGAATGAGGAGGATATTCTTATGAAAGAAAAAGTTGTATTAGCATATTCCGGAGGACTTGACACAACGGCGATTATTCCGTGGCTTAAGGAGAATTTTGACTATGAAGTAATCTGCTGCTGCGTAGACTGCGGCCAGGGAGAAGAACTTGATGGTCTTGAAGAACGAGCGAAGCTTTCCGGCGCATCCAAGTTATATATTGAAGATATCGTAGATGATTTCTGCGACAATTACATTGTTCCATGTGTACAGGCACATGCCGTCTATGAGAACAAATACCTGCTGGGAACCTCCATGGCCCGCCCTGCCATTGCAAAGAAGCTGGTTGATATTGCAAGAAAAGAAGGCGCCAGCGCAATCTGCCACGGCGCTACCGGAAAGGGCAACGACCAGATTCGTTTTGAGCTTGGCATCAAGGCTCTTGCTCCTGACCTTAAGATTATCGCACCATGGCGTATGACAGACGTATGGACCATGAACTCCCGTGAGGAGGAGATTGAATACTGTAAACAGCATGGAATCAATCTTCCTTTTGATGCAAGCCACAGCTACAGCCGTGACCGCAACTTGTGGCACATTAGCCATGAGGGCTTGGAGCTTGAGGACCCGTCTCTTGAACCTAATTATGACAACCTGCTGGTTCTGGGCGTAACCCCAGAGAAGGCTCCCAACGAGGGTGAATATGTTACCATGACCTTCGATAAAGGTGTCCCAAAGAGCATCAACGGTAAAGAGATGAAGGTATCTGACATTATCCGCAAATTAAACGAACTGGGTGGAAAGCATGGAATCGGTATCTGTGATATCGTGGAAAACCGCGTAGTAGGCATGAAATCCCGTGGTGTATATGAGACACCCGGCGGAACCATTCTCTATGAAGCTCACCAGCAGTTAGAAGAACTGGTACTTGACCGCGCCACTTATGAGATGAAAGAAGAAATGGGCAACAAGCTGTCCCAGATTGTGTACGAAGGAAAATGGTTCACTCCCCTTCGGGAAGCTGTCCAGGCATTCGTCGAGTCTACACAGGAATATGTAACTGGAGAGGTGAAATTCAAACTATATAAGGGAAATATTATCAAAGCTGGAACAACCTCCCCCTACTCACTATACAGCGAATCCCTTGCAAGCTTCACGACAGGAGAGCTTTACGACCATCATGATGCGGACGGATTCATCAATCTGTTCGGACTGCCTCTTAAGGTTCGCGCCATGAAGATGCAGGAGGTTCAAAAAACTCAGAAGTAATATACGATTAAAAGCTTGAGCGTCCCTCAAAAGGGGAGCACTCAAGCTTTTTTCCTCCATATTTATCTACAAAACTTCCCTGATCACTCTTTTTGCATTATCCCCCCAAAGCTTATCCAACTGCCTCTGGGATACACCGGCTCTTTCAAGGGCATCCCACAGCCTCTCCATTCGGGAAGCATCAGGTATCTCCAAGGTTTTGCCCCCGTCAAAACCGTCAAAGTCCGTCCCGATTGCTGGAAAATCGCTGCCCCCAACCCGTATCATATGTAGAATATGAGCCGTCATTCCATCAATCCTTGAGTCCTCATAAGCGGCGTCTGCGTCCTCCCTTTTTCCTGTACCAAGGAAAGCCCCGTAGAAATTCAGCCCCGCAACCCCTCCTGTTTCTGCAAGGCTTCTAATCATCTCATCTGTCAGATTCCTTGGGTGATTACAGAGCGTGCGGCAGTTGGAATGAGACGCCACAACCGGTTTCCTGGAATACTTAAGAATATCAAAGAACGTCCCGTCCGAAGCGTGGGAGACATCCACAATCATGCCAAGCTCATCCATCCTCCTGACCACATCAATGCCAAAAGGCGTAAGCCCTCGGCTCATGATAGACCCATCCCTGCTGTTGGGATGCCCAATACAGTTCTCATAGTTCCACAAAAGCGTCACAAGCCGGACTCCATTTTCATAGAGCTCATAAAGCCTCCTCATCTCTCCATTAAGGACGCCCCCCTCCTCCACCGTAAGAAATGCAGATATCTTCCCCTGGCTTTCATTCTCCTGCATATCCTGAAAAGACCTGGCAATACCAATCTGTTCCGGATATGTCTGCACCTGACGATTAAGATATGCAATCATATCCTGCACGCGCCTGTAGCACCCCTCATATCCCCCTGCATGTTCAAAATCCTTAAGACAGGTAAAGCAGGCAAAAAACTGCGCCTTTGTTCCTGCCTTCTTCATAAACGGGATACTGACGCTGCATTGGTTTTCCATCAAATCACCGTCTTTGTCCATATCCATTAATTTCCACAATGTATCACAATGCAAATCAATCAATTTCATAACTTCCGCCTCCGTTTCATAACTTCTACAGTAAGTATATATTTTCTCTGGAAAAATGTATACCTTTTTTTGAGGAGGCTTTTCATGAAACCAATAATCGGAATCGTATCCTGCGGATATATGAAGCAGCGTCAGTTTGTACCACAGACCTACATACATGCAATCGAAAAATCCGGCGCAATCCCCATCCTTCTGCCCTGCACTCAGGATGAAGACGCATATTTCTCATACGGAAGACAATGCGACGGATTCCTGTTCTGCGGCGGAGACGACGTAACGCCCCTTCTGTTCGGTGAAGAATTAATGACTGAACGGGGAGCCACAGATTATCGTACAGACAATTTCCATATTACACTGATGAAATACCTGCTGTCACTAAAACTCCCCATTCTTGCCATCTGCCGCGGCATGCAGCTTTTAAACATCTGTCATGGCGGAACCATTTACCAGGATATTTCCCTGCGCTGGCCCGCATCCTTAAACCACATGCAGTTATCTGAAGACCGGTCCGACCCCTGCCATAAGATTACAGTCATAAAAGATAGCAAACTATCTAATATTTTTAATGAAAATGAAGTTGTAAATAGCTTCCATCACCAGTGCATCCGAATATTGGGCGCCAACTTAAACATATCTGCCGTGGCATCTGACGGCATCATAGAGGCAATCGAATCAGATCAGCTTCCATTTGTAGTAGGCGTTCAATGGCATCCAGAGTGTATGCTCAACGTATCCTCGTCAATGCAAAAACTGTTTTATACATTTATTGAAAAATCAAAAAACGCCAAAAATTTGCAGTATATTTCTCCAAAGCCACGGACACAATAATCCCGAACAAACCATGCGGCGCTCAAAACCAATGTCCGCAATTAAAAAGGAGGAAACAGACATGGCCGATTTATCAGTACTCGACTTACAAAACCTGCGTCACTTAATCGGAGGATACAGCACTTGCCACTGTAAGCTGCAGGATTACGCATCCCAGGCACAGGACCCTGAAGTAAAGAAACTTTTCCAGGATGCCGCAAATTCTGCCATGAAGAACAAGCAGGATTTAATGAAATTCTTATAGGAGGAAAGCAGACATGTTAGATGAAAAGACAATGGTAAGCGACGCTCTCACAGGCGTCAACGGCGAACTGACCCGATTTGGAGAGATGATTCCCCAGACAGAGAACAAGGAGCTTAAACAGTGCTTAAAGCAGATGAGAAATGAATGCGAGATGTCTCAGGAGAAGCTTTATCAGGTTGCAAGGGAAAAGAGCTATTATGTTCCGGCGGCCAAAGCATCACAGCAGGAGATTGATCACGTAAAATCCATTTTAAGCGGAGGCTCAATGAAGTAAAGAAACCTAATCAGGCGGAAGAACAGTGCCTTAAAGCCTTTCGTTCTTCCGCCTGGTTATTTTTACATAGCATACTATATATTTTATGCACTTCTTTCAAACTGAGAGTTATATAATTCTGCATAGAAGCCATTTCGCGCCAGCAACTCCTCATGGGTCCCCTGCTCTATAATATCTCCGTCCTTCATGACCAAAATCAAATCCGCATCCCGAATCGTAGACAGCCTGTGGGCAATGATAAAGCTAGTCCTTCCACGCATGAGATTATCCATTGCCTTCTGAATCCTGACCTCAGTACGGGTATCTACAGAGCTTGTTGCTTCATCCAGAATCAAAATTTTGGGGTCTGCCAGAATTGCGCGGGCTATGGTCAATAACTGCTTCTGCCCCTGAGAAACATTATTCGCCTCCTCGTTCAACTCCATGCTGTAGCCCCCCGGAAGGGTCTGCACAAACCGGTGTACATAGGCCGCCTTAGCCGCCTCAACCACCTGGTCATGGGATGCGTCCAGTTTCCCATAGCGGATATTGTCCTCAATGCTGCCTTTAAACAGCCATGTATCCTGCAGCACCATCCCGAACATTTCCCGAAGCTCACTCCGGTTAAAATTCCGGATGTCATGTCCGTCCACCTTAATGGAACCTCCGTTGACGTCATAGAAGCGCATGACCAGTTTCACCATAGTTGTTTTTCCCGCGCCAGTAGGACCGACAATCGCAATCTTCTGCCCTGGCTCTACCTTTGCGCTGAAATCATGGATGATGGTATGCTCTGGGTTGTATCCAAAACGCACGTTCTCAAACTCTACGCGCCCTTCTAACCCCTTAATTGAAACTGCATCCGGCACAGTCTGGTCCTCCTCATCCTCCTCCAGAAATTCAAATACTCTCTCGGAAGCTGCCGCCGTAGACTGAAGCATATTCGCCACCTGCGCCACCTGCTGGATTGGCTGTGTAAAGTTGCGCACATACTGGATAAAAGACTGAATATCACCAACCTCAATCACATCCCTAATCGCAAGCCATCCCCCAAGTATGACCACAGCCACATACCCAAGGTTCCCCACAAACTGCATGACAGGCATCATCATTCCTGACAAAAACTGCGACTTCCACGCAGACTCATACAGGATGTCATTATCCCGTTCAAACTCTGCAATCACATCCTCTTCTTTATTAAATGCCTTCACAATATTATGCCCGCCATAGACCTCCTCAACCTGACCGTTTACGTGTCCCAGATACTCCTGCTGACTCTTGAAATACTTCTGAGAACGCTTCACAATCACGGAAATCAGCCCCACGGAAACCGGAAGAATCAAAAGGGCAATCAACGTCATCAACGGACTGATGCTCAGCATCATAACTAACACGCCGATAATCGTAGCCACGGAAGTAATCAACTGCGTCGCACTCTGGTTCAAGCTTTGGCTTAAAGTATCCACATCATTAGTAATCCTGGACAAAATCTCACCATGAGGCTGCCTGTCAAAATAGTTCATAGGCATACGGTTAATCTTCTCTGAAATCTCCTTTCGCATCCGGTAAGTCAGCTTCTGAGAAACTCCGGTCATAATAAAACCCTGAATAAATGAAAACAATGCGCTTAACACATACAAGCCCATCAACAGAATCAGGATTCTTCCGATTTTGTCAAAATCGATTCCTGCTCCTCCTGAAATCTTTTCAACCAAACCGTTAAATATTTCCGTCGTAGCCCTTCCCAAAATCTTCGGTCCCAGAATATTGAAGACCGTACTCCCTACGGCAAACAGGACAACGAATACAAGAGGAATCTTATACATGCCAAGATACGTCATTAGCTTCCTCATGGTACCTTTAAAATCTTTGGCCTTCTCCCCCGGCATACCGTGTCCGCCATGCCCCATGCCTGGTCCTCTGTGCCCCATACCTCGTCTCGCCATATCAGCCCACCTCCTTCATGTCATTTTCCAGCTCCTTCTCAGATAACTGGGACGATGCAATCTGGTAATATTCTTCACAATTTTTCAAAAGCTCCCTGTGGGTACCCTTGCCAACAACCTTCCCATCATCTAACACAAGAATCTGCTCTGCATTAAGAATCGTACTAATCCGCTGGGCAACAATGAGTACCGTACTCTTGGCTGTCTTTTCCTTAAGCGCATTCCGAAGCTTCACATCCGTCTTATAATCCAGCGCCGAAAAGCTATCGTCAAAAATATACACATCCGGATGTTTTGCAACGGCCCTCGCAATAGACAGCCTCTGCTTCTGTCCGCCGGATACATTCGAGCCGCCCTGTGCGATAGAACTTTGATATTTCTTCTGCTTCTCCTCAATAAACTCTGCTGCCTGAGCAATTTTTGCCGCCTCTTTCATCTCCTCCTCGCTTCCGTCCGGATTCCCGTACAGAATATTGGATGCGATGTCTCCTGAAAAAAGGACGCCTTTCTGGGGAACATAACCAAGTCTTTCCCGAAGCTCTTTCTGAGAAATATCTCGTATATCCACACCGTCAATCATAATCCTGCCTTCCGTAACATCATAAAACCGCGGAAGCAGATTGACCAATGTAGATTTTCCGCTTCCCGTACTTCCAATCACCGCCGTGGTCTCTCCTGGCTTAGCTGTAAATGAAATATCATGAAGCACATCCTCCTCAGCGCCTGGATAACGGAAGGAAACATGTTCAAATCTTACCTCTCCATTTCCATTTTCTCCAAAATGAACCGGACAGTCTGGATCATGGATAAGCGTACTGCTGCTTAGAATCTCATCAACGCGCTCCGCCGAAACCGCTGCTCTTGGCAGCATGACAGAAATCATACAGATCATGAGGAATGACATAATAATCTGCATCGTATACTGGATAAACGCCATCATATCGCCAACCTGCATACTTCCGTCATTGATGCTGTGTCCGCCAACCCAGACAATCAGCACAGCGATTCCATTCATAATCAGCATCATAAAAGGCATCATGAAGGTCATTGCACGGTTCACAAACAGATTCGTCTTTGTCAAATCCTTATTTGCATTGTCAAAACGCTTTTCCTCGTATTTCTCTGTACTGAATGCCCGAATCACCTCAAGTCCCGTAAGAATCTCACGGCTGACAAGATTCAGACGATCCACCATACTCTGCACCACCTTAAACTTGGGCATTACCACAGTAAACAGAACCACCACCACCATAATGATTAACGCTACGGCAAGAGCAATAATCCACGACATATCCACGTTGGTACGAAATACCTTGAAGATTCCTCCCGCAGCCATAATCGGCGCATACAGCACCATCCGAAGAATCATGACCGTCAAAAGCTGAATCTGTTGGATATCGTTGGTACTTCTGGTAATCAGAGATGCAGTGGAAAATTTGTCGAATTCTCCATTGGAGAAACCTACTACCTTGCGGAATACATCCTTTCTAAGCCCACGTCCGATCTTCGCGCCTACGCGGGAAGCCATCAGTCCCACCATAATGCTCGCAATCATTCCCAATGCAGCCAATGCCAGCATCCTTCCTCCTGTCCGAAGGATATAGCGAGTCTCAAGCTGGTTGGTGTCAACACCGATTTTTTCGTATACATTCTGAAGGTAGACCGCCACAGACTGCTCTATCATAGTTTCCGGCATAGAAGAAAACTGTTCTTCAATCTCCCCAACCAGGGAATCCCTTTTAGAAGCCTCCATCATCTCAAATATTTCATAAACAGACATCTGGCTTGCGTTTGGCATCACAGACTCCATCTGGGTTTTCATCTGCTTCTCCAACTTTACGGCGGCTTCGCTTCCAGAGTCAAAGCCCGTACAAAGAAGCATAGGTTTTCCCAAAAGCTCTGATAACTCCTCCATCTTATCCTCGTCTTCTCTCACAGCCTCTGAAAGCTTTCTTACTTTTTTTTCTGCGCTGCCATCGGAAGCCTTTTCCTCATAGGCCGCTCTTACCGTTTCCTGCTCATCTGAAGGCACAAACAGCAAGAGATGATTCAAATCCTCCTCCCCGATAACATAGGGCGCCTTCTCATCAATTCCTTTCTGCTGTATCCCCACATTGACAATATCTGATGTATATGTGGGCAGGGACAAGTCACAATACGCCTGCACAATCAACACACAGAAAATCGCCAGAACCTGGCCGGCATATGGTTTTAAAAACCCAAATAATTTTTGCATATCTCACCAATCCTTTCCTAGTAATCCAAAGTCAAAAGTCATGTCCCATCGGAGGTCCTGTCTTCTCGATAATCGTCTTGAAATCCATCCCCTTAAAGTCCTTAGAATCCAGCATATTTTCCCGCATCTCAAGAAGCAGCCTTTGAAACAAAAGCCTCTCCTCCACTGAAAATCCCCGATACAGTATTTCCTCCATGTCCTTCATAATGGATTTTATTTTCTCGATACATTCCTTCCCTGCCTCTGATAAACAGATACGAAGAATTCTCTGGTCCCTCTCGTCCGGCTCCTTTGTGATAAACCCACGTTCTTCTAATTTCCTAAGCGTTACCGTCATAGAAGGCGGAGTAATCCCGATTTTCTCCGCAAGCTGCCGCTGAGAAAGCCTCCCCTGATTATTCAGAATAAACAGAATCCCCGCCTGGCTTGGATTCAACTCCATATCCTCCATTCGCCTGACCGCCTGATATCTGCTTAAATGCATTAACTGATGCATCACAATAAATACCCTTGCATCCTCTATATTCTTCATAGTCTCCCTTCTTTCATTCTGCAAATCTAATATTCATTAGTTTTCTAACATTTAGATTAGTCATTTTATCCAAATATGTCAACATATTTATGTTTTTTTTACATTTTTTATGGGAAATTTTAGAAAAAATTAATTAGATAATTAAATTATGGGATAAAGCTAAATACAGAAGCGCTCCATCCCATTTTCACACGTCAACGACTATAATGTATCAGAATCGAGAATAATCGTAAATGGTCCGTCATTGACCAGACTGACCTTCATGTCCGCCCCAAACCGGCCCTGTTTTACGGTTAAAGCCTGCTCTTTACACTTGGCTATAATATACTCATACATATCCTTGGCCATATCCGGCGCTCCCGCCTCTATGAAGCTTGGCCGGTTTCCTTTCTTACAATTCGCATACAGTGTAAACTGCGAAACCAACAATAACTCCCCGTCCACAGCGTCAAGAGACAGGTTCGTCTTGCCCTGTTCATCTTCAAAAATCCGAAGTCCTATCATCTTCTTTACCATCTTGTCCGCAATCTCCTTTGTATCGGAATCACAGACTCCGATTAAGACCATGAACCCCTTTCCAATCTTGCCAAGTACTTCCCCGTCTGCCTTTACCTCACTTTCTAACACTCTCTGAATTACAAATCTCATCTTCTCGTAACCTCCTGCTTTTTCCAATAAAAAAGACAGCCATAAAGACTGCCTTTTGTCATTTGTAGCTCCCCCAAAATGCCGGTTCCTGTATTTTGACTCCTAGCCTGATGCTAGGTGGGTGTCCGCATCCGCTTTTCTGCCTTCCACTGCATAACTTGGAGGCCTGGCATATTACGGAGATGTAGGAGTCCCGTTTAAAGTTTTGTAGGTTCAAAATTACAAGATTATCGAGCACCCCAGGTTTCCTAAGGACTATTATACTCTATTATCCCTGGATTTTCAACAATAAATACATAAATATCTTTGGATATCTTTGGATTAATAAATCAATAATTTCTTTACAAGCTCCTTCATCTGGTTTTTGTCACATTCCAGGGTATGCAAAACCTTTGCATCCAAAATATCCTTAATCGCCTGAGGCAGATCAACACCAGATACAGACGGAAGCTTATTAAGCAGCGCAAAATCGTCCTCTGCCTCATATTTACTGTCGATGGCTGTCATAACACTCTTGGCAAATTTATAGGGACTCGCTGTGGATGCCACCACACATTTGCCAGAATCCCCGTTCTTCCTTTGATACTGCTCACAGACATACGCCGCAACCGCCGTATGGGTATCCAACACATACCCCGTCCTCTCATAGACACGCCTGATACATTCTGCTGTGTCCGTCTCTGTGGCAAATCCTGCCTCAAAGTCCTTAAGCTTTGCTGCCATCTCCTCTGTAATGGAATAACTTCCATTCCCTTTCAGCCCATCCATCAACTCCTTTGTCTTATCAGAAGCTTCTCCTGTAATCAGATAAATCAGCCTCTCAAGATTGCTGGAAACCAGAATGTCCATGGATGGAGAGGACGTAAGCACAAATTCTCGATTCCTGTCGTAAGTACCTGTTCCAAAGAAATCAAACAGCACCTTGTTCTCATTGGAGGCACAAATCAACTTGCCAATAGGCACTCCCATCTGCTTCGCATAATAGGCGGCAAGGATATTTCCAAAATTCCCTGTGGGAACAACTATATTAATCTTTTCTCCAATGCTAATCTCCTCATTGGCCAGCAGCTTCGCATAAGCATAGACATAGTAAACCACCTGGGGAACCAGACGTCCAATATTAATCGAATTGGCCGAGGAAAACTGATATCCCTTTTCCTCCAACTCCTTTGCAAGCTCCTGATCCTCAAAGATTGCCTTCACCCCGCTCTGGGCGTCGTCAAAATTCCCATGAATCGCAACTACATTCACGTTGCTTCCCTTCTGGGTCGTCATCTGTAACTCCTGCACCGGACTTACACCATTCTTCGGATAGAATACAATGATTCGGGTGCCTTTCACATCTGCAAATCCCGCTAGAGCCGCCTTCCCCGTATCTCCTGAAGTGGCCGTCAGAATCACAATCTCATTCTCTACCTGCTTCTTCCTTGCAGCAGTTATCATGAGATGGGGCAGAATCGACAGCGCCATATCCTTGAATGCAATCGTAGCCCCATGAAACAATTCCAAAAAATAGGTGTCGCCCACCTTCGCAAGAGGCGCAATCTCCTCTGTGTCGAATTTCCCGTCATAGGCCCTGGCAATACAATCCTTCAATTCATCTTCCGTAAAATCCGTAAGAAACTGCTTCATCACAGCATAGGCCGTCTCCTGGTATGTCATGTCCTTTAATTCTTCCATTGGCACATCCAGAACCGGCAGCTTCTCCGGTACAAACAAGCCCCCATCCGAAGCCAGTCCCTTAAGGATTGCCTCAGATGAGCTTACTCTCAATTCAGAATTCCTTGTACTTTTATAATACAGCTTCATCTTCTTCTCCCTTTGCCCCATATGTCCACAAAATTCTATCTCTTACTGTTGGTATACTTTACAAGTCCGCCTGCCGCAATCAACTTCTGCATAAACTCAGGGAACGGCTGTCCCTTAAATTCTGTCCCTTTTGTACGGTTATAAATCTTGCCGCTGTCGAAATCAACCTCAACCTCGTCGCCGGCTTCGATTCCTTTCGCCGCCTTCGGACATTCGATAATCGGCAATCCAATATTGATTGCATTCCGATAAAAGATTCGTGCAAACGTCTCCGCAATCACGCAGCTTACCCCCGCCGTCTTAAGACACAGCGGCGCATGCTCCCTTGAGGACCCGCAGCCAAAATTCTTGTTTGCCACGATGAGATCACCTGGCTTTACCTTATTCACAAAATCTGGATCAATATCTGCCATGGCATGGCTTGCCAACTCCTGGGCGTCAAAAGAATTCAGATATCTAGCGGGAATAATTACATCCGTATCCACATTATCTCCATACTTAAATACATGTCCTGTCGCTCTCATTATCTGCCACCTACTTTCTCTGGATTCGCAATGTATCCGGCAATCGCGCTTGCCGCCGCAACCTCAGGCGACGCAAGATAGATTAGGGAATCTACATGTCCCATACGTCCTACAAAATTCCGGTTCGTCGTTGATACACATTTCTCTCCTGCCGCCATAACTCCCATATGTCCGCCCATACAAGGCCCGCAGCTCGGCGTATTCACAGCACAGCCTGCATCCACAAAGATATCCAGAAGTCCTTCTGCAATACATTGTTTGTAAATCTTCTGGGTAGCTGGAATAACCATTACACGTACATCCTGATGTACAGTCTGCCCCTTAAGGATTGCCGCTGCTTTTCGCATATCCTCCATACGTCCATTGGTACATGAGCCAATTACAACCTGGTTAATCTTAATCGGCTCCATGGCTTCAATCTCGTCAATGGTCTTGGCATTTCCAGGAAGATGTGGAAATGCAACTGTAGGACGAACCTTTGACAAATCAATCTTAACCACTTCGTCATACTCTGCGTCTGCATCCGCCTCGTAAATCTTACATTCCTTTTTAGAGTGCTCCCTCATATATTCCTGAGCCTTTGCATCTACAGGGAAGATTCCATTCTTAGCCCCCGCCTCAATCGCCATGTTCGCCATGGTAAAACGGTCGTCCATGGACAGATTCAAAATGCCGTCTCCTGTGAATTCCATAGATTTATATAATGCTCCATCCACACCAATCTTACCGATAATATGAATAATAATATCCTTGCCGCTGACATAAGGTCCAGGCTTTCCTGTCAATACGAACTTAATGGCGCTTGGAACCTTAAACCACAGCTCTCCCGTCGCCATTCCAGTGGCAATATCCGTCGTTCCCACGCCGGTGGAAAACGCTCCAAGAGCCCCGTATGTACAGGTATGAGAATCGGCTCCGATAATACACTCGCCTCCTACGACTACGCCCGCCTCCGGAAGAATCGCATGCTCAACACCAGACTTTCCCTGCTCAAAATACCAGGTAAGCCCCTGTTCCCTTGCGAACTCACGAATTGACTTGGAATTCTCCGCTGATTTGATATCTTTATTCGGTGTAAAATGATCCGGCACCAGAACCACCTTATCCTTATCAAATACCTGGGCTGCCATCTCCCTGAAGATTGGCAGTGCCATTGGCCCTGTAATATCATTTGCCATAACTACATCAAGCTTCGCTTCAATCAACTGTCCCGCCTCAACATAATCCAAACCGGCATGGGCAGCTAAGATTTTCTGCGTCATTGTCATTCCCATTCTGACACCCTCCTGTTCTTTACGTCTTTAGAATTTTTCATACGTGGTATTCTACCACAGATATTCTTTCATGACAAGGATTCTCATTATCCAAAACACCTGACTCTGACATTGGTTCTAAACAACGGCCCTCTTATCTTCGCCAGATGCGATTCCTCATCTCATTGAACATCTCCTTGTGAAGCCTGGATTCCATCTTTGGAAATGCATCGATTAAGCGTCTGGTGACAAGGGTACTGCGGCCTGCAAGCTCCGTATATTTTCCCTTAAGCTCCGCATATTTATTCCGAAGCTCTGCCAGGAGCGCCCTCTCCTCCTCCGGATACAGCTTCGCCTCAATCTTCTCCTCCACACGGTCAATTCTTTCCTCCAGATGATCCTTCTGCTCCTGAGCAACAGAATCCAGCTTCTCGCGCAGCTCTGAAACCGCTGAGTCTAGCTGCTTCTTCGTCTCCTCCGAGAATTCCATGGTCTCCATGACGCTCTCGTGGATGTTCACTCCAATCATATCTGAAAGATCACGAAGCTCTGCCGAAATCTTCTCCATGGTCTCCAGCTTTTTATTTAACTTCAGAATCTCAGCCGTGGTTACATACAGATCCGCCAAGAGTGCAATTCCAAGAACTGCAGCAAGCCCAATCCCCACAGTAACCGGAATCATATCCACCACCTGATAGACAAATGGATGAATCACCCTCACAATCAGCACGCAGGCAACTCCCCACGCAAGGGAGAACAAAAGGCATACATACCCGCCTATATTCAAAGGCTGGTTTGAGTAATCCCACCACTTATGATGAAACAGCCGATCCATCAGATAACCCGTCACTCCCTCAATCGTCGTCACCAATGCCGTGGACACTACGTAGAGGGATACAATAGTCCCGCTCATGGGCTCTAACAGCATGACCACCATGCCAATGCCCACCCCATAGACCGGACAGATTGGACCATTTAGAAAACCACGATTCACAAACTTTTTCTGCTTGACCGTCGCATAGGCCACCTCCGTACACCAACCCAAAAAACCATATATAAAAAAGTATAAAATAAAATAGTATATCTGCATCTTCTTCCTCCGGTAATTTCATTATTCTCAACTCTCACAAATAACAGTATACTTCACAAAGTCCTCTCCGTCAAATAGAGATATGAGTCAAGCTACAGTTAATAAATAGATGAAATATATGGAGGAAGAAGTCCCAAGGCAAACCGCCAACAATTACAGGAAGCACAACCCTATATGGTAAACAATTACGCTCATAACCCAGGCAATCAATATCTGGTATACCAGAATTCCGAAGGTTTGTCTCCAGCTTTTCAGCTCCCTGTGGATGGTTGCAATCGTCGCGGTACATGGGACATACAACAGACAGAATACCATCAGGGCGTAAGCGTTTGCCGCGCCAAAGCCTAGAGAGCCAAGTGTAGCGACCATGGCGTCCATGCCACCTTTTGTAGTGATATTCTGAATGCCGAACAAGACGCTGCAGCTTGATACAACCACTTCTTTTGCGGCAATTCCGGCTATCAAGGCGACGATAATCTGCCAGTATCCCAGTCCGGCAGGCCGAAACAAAGGAACGATTGCCTTCCCGATTAACGAGCCAAAGCTCTGTGTGATATCCGTGACATACCCATGAGGACCAAAGTTTAAAAGAGCCCACATGATTACTGACGCAACGAAGATAACGGTTCCGGCTTTGGTCAGGTAATCTTTGATCTTCTCCCACACATAGATGAAAATGGTTCGGGCATTGGGAGACTTATATTCCGGCAGCTCGATTAGGAGTGCGTGCTCTGCTTTACTCCCGTCAAGCTTGGACAGTATGTATGCGGTGGTAATCGCCACAATGATTCCAAGAAGGTACATGGAGTAGCAGACAAGCATAGCATAGTTCCCAAAAAACATGGAGGAAAACAAAACATAAATTGGGAGCCTTGCGCTGCAGGACATAAACGGAGTAACCAATATGGTTTTAAACCGATCTTTGGGATGCTCCAGCGCGCGAGACGCCATAATAGCCGGAACCGAACATCCGAAGCCCAGAAGAAGGGGGAGAAATGCCCGTCCGGAAAGGCCAAGGCGGCTCATAAGATCGTCCATCACGAAAGCGACCCTTGCCATATATCCGCTGTCCTCCAGCAAGGCTAGAGCCAGAAAGAGGATAAAGATATTTGGCAGGAAGGTTAAGATTCCGCCCACACCGGAGATAATTCCGTCAACGATTAACGACTGAAGCATTGGACTTACGCGGATAACATTCAGACCATTAGAAGTAAGACCCGAAATCTCCTCCAGGGCAATTTCAAAATATCCTTTCAGCCAGTCCCCGATTGTAAAAGTCAGAAAGAATACCAGCGCCATGATTCCAAGAAAGATCGGCAGCCCAAGCCAGCGATGTGTGAGCAGCCCATCAATCTTGTCGGTGGATTCTTCCTTCGCGGATTTATTTACCAGAATCTCGTCAATGACCTCCTCAATAAAATCATACTTCTGATTAATAATGTCCTTCTCATAGCTTCTGTCAATCACGTCCTTTAAGTCCAGCGGATAGCTTTTCATCACCTGTTTATCCATCTCAAGCATTTTGATGGCATGCCATCTCTTGTTAAGAATATCGGGATATTTTTCTGTAATCTGCCCAATGATAACATCAATCTTGTCTTCCATCACATCTTCGTAAACCATGGCGTATTCGTCGTGATGATTATGCCTATGCGCGGAAGATTTACCGGTATGGTGATGGATAAAGGGCCCTTGCTTGGCATACTGGCTGTGGTGGGCTACAGCATGCATCAGAATAGCAAGACCAGTCTTCCTGCGGGCGGATACAGGGATGGCAGGAACGCCCAGCATCTCTGGAAGGCGGTGGAGATCAATCTCCATGCCCCTCTCCTCCACAATATCCATCATATTAAGCGCCAGCACCACCGGTTTCCCCAATTCAATGAGCTGCAGCGTAAGATACAGGTTTCTCTCCAAGCAGGAGGCGTCGATAACATCAACGATCACGTCCACTTCGTCGCTCATGATACATTCTCGTGAAACAGTTTCTTCCATTGTATAGGACGTCAGACTATAGATACCCGGCAGATCAATGAGCTTGAATTCCTGCCCTTCATAGACGGTCTTTCCCTCTTTTTTCTCCACTGTAACGCCAGGCCAGTTGGCAACCTTTAGATTTGCGCCGGTAAATGCGTTGAAAAGTGTGGTTTTCCCACAATTTGGATTACCGATAAAACCTACGTTAATTGTCTTACTCATGGTATCTGCACCTCCGTAACTGTAATATGATCTGCAATTCGCCTGCCAAGGGCAAAACGGGTGCCGCGGAATTTTGCTGTGAGGGAGCCCTTTTTATCATTGTTCAGAATTGTAATCAGAGAGCCCTCCGTCAGTCCCAACGCCTCCAGACGGCGTTCTAACTTAAGCTCAATATCAATAGACTCCACACGATACGTCAGATGATTCATTCCTTGCTTGAGTGTCATATGTATATCCCCTTGTAAATGTTATTGATTCTTATTATCTATTACAATCATATCATAACATCATTTCTCGGATTAAGCACCGTGTA
>ERZ808028.1115-NODE-1115-length-17553-cov-8.158331_pt1 | contig 17553 bp, 22 predicted proteins | sample MGYA00380184_ERZ808028 | MGnify/ENA primary metagenome ERZ808028 (study PRJEB31490, sample SAMN06133397) | mouse gut metagenome | isolation source: J8_1 | host: mice | place: China: Chengdu | collected 2015-05 ...
ATGGTGGCGGCGTGGCTCTTGTAGGTCTTGCCGGTGGAGGCCATGTATTCAGACAATCGCTCAATGTACTCCTGCCAAACGGTGGGGAAGTCGGCTTGCAGTTCGGATAACTCCGCCTCGGTCAGAAAGACGTTACCATAGCGGCCAAAAATGCGGGCGCTCCCACTCACTCCACTCAAGTTATTCTTTAAGTTACTATTACTTATTTTATTAGGGGTCAGTTTTCCGGCCATCTGACGGCCAATTTTCCGACTATCAGAGGGCCGATTTTCCGGCTGTCTGGTGGCCGGTTTTCTGTCCATCAGATGGTCAATATCCTGGCTGTCTGGCTGTTTCACATAGATGCGATTGGGCATCCCGTTCCCACAGCGCCGCCGCTCTATCAGCCCTGCCGCCTCCAACTCGGTCAACGCCGTCTTGACGGTGGTGGGGCCTTTGTCCACCAGGTCAGCCAGCTTGTTGAGAGGAAAGACTACGAAAATATTTCCGCTCTCGTCTGTCCAGCCGTTGGCGCGGGAGAGGTTTGACCTGTCCAGCAGGACGGCATACAGCACTTTGGCGGTCTGCGTCAGGTCAGCCCCCAGCAGGAAACGGGGGTAGGGTAGATATGGCAGTAGTTTTGTGTCGGTTTTCATGTAGTCGGACATAGGGGAACGCTCCTTTGTGTCTGGTGGCGATTGTAACGCCTTTAGAAAGCCGTTTTAGGGGTTGGGAATGAAAAGTATCGCACCCCCTATCGACCACGCTCGGAAAGCCTTGAAAAGTCAGGGCTGTTTTGGGCCTAAAGCGTTACATACCAGCCCTATGGCGGCGCACTCGGTCACGGGTCTTTCGTCGCCGCTCCTGTTCGGTGCAATCAGGGCAGTATTTGGCCCGGTTCGACTTGGGGATGTACCAGCCGCCACACAGGACACATTTCTTCATGTTCTCCCGGTGGAGCAGGGCAGCGCACAGACTTTCATCCAACGGCAGGACAGCGGCCCGAAACCAGCGACAGATCAGCGAGTAGGAAATACTCTGCGGGCAGACACATTCCTCCCCGTCGTCCAGTAGGAGGCAGTTGCCGTCCTGGTAGTTGCAGCAGCTATGCACCAGCCGCCGGACGGTCCGATATTGCTGATAGGTCATCGCTCCTGTTCCTCCCTGCGCTGGGGCTGGCCCTCTCTGGCAAGGCGCTCGGCGGTCTTTTTCAATGTTTCAACCGCCTTAATGTCCTCACGCATATCCCGCATTTTCAAATAATCAGCGTCCTTTTCTGCGGTCAGCTTTGTGGCCTCCGCCCTCCACGCCTTGGGGGTGATGGCCTCGCCGGAAGATTTCAGCGTGTCCAGATAGCGGACGGCGGCAGCGAACAGGGCAAGGTCGGCACTGTGACGCTGCTCGAATTGCTCCCGCTTGGCTGTGGCAACCTTGTCCAGCTTTTGGCGAACGGGCTTGTACTTTTGGTACTGCTCCCACATTTCCAGCCGTTCGGTCAAAACGGAAATGCGCCGCTCCTTGCTCACAATTTTGCCGCGCAAGTCGTAGTAATCGCTGTTCATGGCGGCAACCTTGTCAAATAATTCCTGCATGGATTTGATGCCGTTTTCCATCAGAAAATTGAAAAGTTTTGCGTCCGCTTTGAGTGCTTTGACCTTGCCATAAGGGGAAGTCGGGGCGGTGTCCTGCTTTGCCTGAAAAAGAAAATCTATGATGCTTTCCCGGCCTTGGGGCTGGGTGGATTGCTCCTTGCTCCAATTGTAAAGGCGGGTGATGCGGGCCTTGATTTCTTTCAGCAGCTTGTTGTCAGCGGCGATTTCCCGGTTGATATTGCCCTTCTCCGTCTGGATGCCCCGCCACTCCATCTGACTGGCGGCAGGCCCCATGTGGACGCTGGGAATTTTATCAATGCCCTGGCGCTTATAGCTGCGGTGGTCGATGCGCTCCGGCCTGCCTGCGACCTCCAACGCCCGGTTGGTGTAAGCGGCCCACGCCGCCCGCCACTTCTCTGCGTTGCTCCGCTGGTTCCAGTCGGTGGTGTCCTCCCGATGGCTTTTCCAGCCGCCTTTGCCGTCCGGGATGCGCTGACCCTGGCTGTCCAGATCGTACACCTTGCGGCACTTCGCGTCCCATGTCCCATCTTCTTTCAGTGGACGAATGGTGAGCATGATATGAGCATGGGGATTGCCGGTTCCCTTATCGTGAATGGCAAAGTCGGCGCACATCCCGGCATCAACAAAATTGTCTTTCACGAAGGAGCGAACAAGGGCAAGCTGCTCCGCCCTGGACAACTCAACCGGCAAGGCCACTTCAATTTCCCTGGCAAGCTGGGCGGTGCTGGACTTCTCGATTTCCTCCACGCTGTTCCAGAGAGTAGAGCGGTCTTGAAACTTTGGTGGGGCGTGAGAGGGCAGCATGATTTCCGTATGGACAACGCCGCCCTTGCGGGTGTAGTCGTGGGTCATGCCGTCCCACTCGTTTACCAGCTTTTCACCGCTCCGATAGGCGGCAGCGGCCACAGCGGACTTGCCCTGGCTCCGCTGGATGATTTGTATGGGACAGTGAAAAATTGCCGTAAAAACGCACCTCCTTTCAGTGCTGGATATTGGCCCCGCCGGAAAGTGACAAACGCGAAGCGGATGTCACTTTCTGGCGGGGGTGCGGGGGTTTGGGGGCGCAGCCCCCATCGCGTCCGAAGGACGCAACAGCCCCCGGCAGGGCGCACGACACCGGGACGGTGTATAAGTGCGCCATTCGGACTGGAGTTTACTTCTCGTCCCCAGTTTCCGGCGGGTTTTCCGCCAATTCCTGCGCTCCCGGCAGATGGGAGAGGGCAATCAGAAACGCCTTGACTTCCTCGCCCTCCATACCAACGACAGCGGGGAAAACGGCCTCCAGAATGGCCCCGCGCCCGATAAGCCGGTGCGTTCTGGCCCGGTGTTCCTCAGTGCGCTTTTTGTTCAACAAAATCTTCTGACGGTTTTGGTATTGGCTGATTTTCTTTTCAACCGCCTGTTCTTCCGGCGATTTGTCCATGAGTATCAGTCCTCCTTGTTCAGCCAGCCATTTTTGGCAAAAATCTTCTGCAATTTTCTGATTGCGCTGGTGACGCTCTCGGTGGCACAACTCCCACTTACGCCCTCGTCCGCCGCAATCTCCCGGAATTTTTTCTTCAAGGCATACCGGGCATGGAGCCGCCGCGCCTGGGTGGGGGACAGATGGGTGATGGCCTCCGCCAGATGTGCCAATAGCAGTTCTTCAGCGGCCTCGTCAATCTCCCGAATAATCAAATCTTCCGGGGACTGCACCAGGAACATGGCGTGATTTTCAATGCCGGGGCTGCAATCCATTGAGTAGACATGGTAATAGCTTTTTCTGCCCTCCTGCCGGTTCTCATAGAGCCGACATTCCTCCATGATAGCGGCAACCTCGTCCGGTACTTCTACAAAGGTGTCTTTTGTGTAAAACGGATAATAGTGCTTGCGTAAATTGATGATTGCCATGCCGCCCTCACTTTCCCTGGGGATGGTCTGCGTAGTAGCGGCGCAGATTGCACAGCCCCCGGCGGATGGAAAGACAGACGTTACTGCTGTGGATGCGCTCACGGTCTGCAATCTGCTGCTGGGTAAGCCCTCCCAGGTAGTAGGCGCGGATGCGGCGGGCCTGGGTGGGGGTAGCATAGGCCAGGGCCTCCCGCAAGGCAGCGGCCAGCCGGTCACGCTCGGCCTGTTCCTCGGCCAGCATGACAAGCTGCTCCGGGGACGGGCTGTGTTCCAGGGCATAGTTCTCCGTCCACTCGAAAGCGTCCAGCGAATAGAACGCCCGATGATACCGCTTGCGGCGCTCATAGTTCCGCATTTCCCTGACGGACTGGTACAGCACGTCAAAGACTTCCTCGCTGACCTCCACCAGCTTGTCCTCCTGACAGTGGGGGTAATGGAACCGTAGGTTAATAACTTTCATTTTGACCTCCTACAATGGCAGGAGGGACAAGCAGCCAAAACCGCTTGTCCCTCCCGGTGATGGAGCGAATGCCCCTCACCTGGTAGCCACTTAGGGGGCCTATCGTATGGGCCTATTTCAGAAATTTCCGAAAAATTTTTCTGACAGCATTGATGGAGGTCTGCACCGAACCTTTGGTGCAACCGTACATCTCGGCAATCTCCGAAAAAGAAAGACCATTCAGGGCATAGAGCAAAAACCGCTCCCGCTGAGTGTCGGTGCAGAGCGCCAACACGGCCAGAAGTTCATCCAGCGTTTCCCGCTGGCAAACCAATTCCTCCGGTGTGGCACAATAGGGCAAGCGGCCCTCCGTGGCGATTATGTACTCGTCAAACTCGCGTCCGTCCCAGTGCCGCCGCTGTTCGTGGGCAAGGTTCTCCGCCTTGTGGTCGGCCTGGGTGAGATACTCGTAGACCTCCACCGAAACGGACACAGCCTGCCCACAGTAGTTGATGGTAATTTCCATCGTCCTTTCCTCCGTTCAGATTTTTGGGGTCTGAACGAGGTAGGGCGGGGATCGGCAGCGGGGCTGGTGTCGTTGGCCTGGAAATACAAAAGCCCCCGGACGGCACAAGGCCATTCGGGAGCAGGTAGCAACATTATGAGCCGCCGTGAAACGACTATTTTCGCAAACCTGGGTGGAGTTCGTCGCTGCGGGGATTAGGCTTTTTTTGACAAGTCAGGGGGGCGGGCAATATAAAAAGACACAGCACTACCTCCTTAACGGCTGCCGTGTCTTTCCAAAGAGAAAAGCCGATAACCGCTTTTACTATGCGTGTTACCGGCTCTGCGTCTATGCGTCTGGCTCTTGAATAACGGATATATTCAGTTCTTTCACATTGATCAAGCTCTCTTTTCTACATTTAGGGCAAAACAGGGGGAAGTTTTTCAGCTCAGTATCAGCACGAATTTTCAAGCGCGTTTTGTTCCCGCATATAGGACACAATATCCACTTTACGATATTTGCCATTCCCTTTGTACAGCTCAATATTCTTTCCTCTTGAAGATAGCGGTGGTCACAGGATAGGATAGCGCAAAAACCGTGAGTGAACAGACAAGCATCATCATAGCCCCCAATAGTATCTGTACAGTGGTCATTTTAGGACCAAATGTAATGTTGATAAATGTGGTAATACCCATGACAATCCCAATCGCGCATAATACACTGATAACTAAAAAAGCCCCGTTCCGTTCCTCTCCGCCTAAATAGAACAGCGGAAAGAAAATTGCCCCAGCAAATAGGCTAATACTAATTCCTGTGAAAAACACCATAAAGGCATCAATGCTTCGATCAAAGGGACAACCATGTAAGAGCCAGGAAAGTCCCAGTCCAATCCCGGCAAAAATCATCCCAACAAACAGCCATATAAGCTGGTTGATAAAATAGCTCTTTACAATATCGGCCCTTTTCACCGGAGCGGTCAGTTTGTACTTTCCCCACTTTGAAACGTAGTCTTTGCCCATGCTGGCGATTGCGTTAATTGAAAAGCCAATGATCCCTAACAGCATATAGAAAAGCAATAGCTGCTGACTGACAACGACTGTGACAAAAGCGCCCAGCAACAGCATGAAAATAGAAAATGTTTTTGCGCTGGAACGCACCGCATAAAAGTTGTTTTTAAGAAGTCCTTTCATACCCGCTCCCCCTTTACCAGCAACAGCATGATTTCATCAACCGAAACATGATCTATAACGGAGCCGCGATATTTGCGCTCAGCCTCTTTCCCATTTGCCACTAACACATCAGTTTGAAAATCTCGCTTGCGGTAGGCAATCACATCGCTGGGGTCTAATTCGAGAAATTGACTTTCTTTGCAGCGCATAACAGCAAAGTTATATACAAGGTCATTTTTGGTTGCAGTCATAATCAGTTTCCCATTGTGGATAAAAGTGATATAGTCCGCAACCTTTTCTAAATCTGTTGTGATGTGGGAAGATAAAAGAATGGAATGAGTTTCTTCCTGCACAAAGTCGAGAAATACATCCAACATATCATCCCGCATGATTGGGTCTAACCCGCTGGTCGCCTCGTCCAAAATTAGAAGCTGGGGATGATGCGACAGGGCGGCGGCAACCGCTAACTTCATTGTCATACCCCTGGAATAGTGCTTGATTTTCTGTTTTGGCAACAATCGAAAATCCTCTAAATATTGGTGGAACAAAGCGTTGTCCCATTTTTTGTATAGTCCCTGCATGACGTGGGCTAACTGCTCCGCAGTCCAATAGGCGGGGAAATTATCGCCGTCATATACCACGCCAATATTCTCCCGCAACTCCGTATCAGCATCGGACAACTCTTTTCCAAACAGCTTGATTGTCCCACTATCTTTCGAGATAGTGTTCAAAATGCAGCCGATAGTCGTTGTCTTTCCGGCCCCATTTTCTCCAACAAATCCCATGATAGACCCATACGGAATTGAAAAAGACACCTTATCCAAAACGAACTTCGTCTTGGGAAAGGATTTGCAAATTTGTTGTACTTCTAAAATATTTTCCATGCTATTCGTCCTCCTGGTAAAACAAAGCCAACAACTCTGTCAATTTTGCGAGCGGAATATTGCTGACCCGGCCAATTTCGGCGGCAATTTGCAGATGCTCCTCCGCAAGACGTTGTTGTTCCTCTTGATAAAATTCCTTGTTTTGCGCAGATACAAAACTCCCTCTGCCAACAGTAGTTTCGATAAAGCCGTCCCTCTGCAAATCCTCATAAGCCTTTTGAACAGTAATAACGCTGACATGGATTGATTTTGCTAATGCGCGCATGGAGGGAATAGCCTCCCCAGTTTGCAGTTCACCGCTCATTATCATAGCTTTGATTTGCGAGGTAATTTGTTCATATATCGGTTTGTTGGCGTTGTTGCTAATGATGATTTCCACTGTCCACCCCCCTCATTACCTAAATTTTTCAAGTGTGCTTAATGTACCAGTACATTATAATCTATATTGGGAGCGCTGTCAATACAAAAATCGGGGACACAGTAGCCCCCGACTTTTGTGTAAATTAATTCGATTTTCATTGTGCTACCCTTTCTCACTTATGGGTCATCATCTGATACCAGCGTGATCACATCAGCAATATCGCAATTCAGCGTTTCACAAATCTTGATAAGGGTCTGCATGGAGATACGCTCCCCCTTGCCCATGTTGGCAATATGGTTCGTTGTCAAATGCGCCTGGAGCCGTAAATCTTTCTTGCTCATGTTCTTGTCAATCAGTGTTTTCCAGAGCGGTTTATAGCTGATTTTCATAGCCTGTTCCACCTTTCCGGGCTGGGGCCAGCAGGAACAGCCCCAGCCCTATGGCCTTTCGACCATTATACCGCCTCCGTTGAGAAAACACAATGCGGTCTTGCAATTCTTCCCCAAAAACTGCGGCATACACAACGCATTTGTTCTCAATTTTCTTTACATCAATTTAGGTGTCAAGTGCTTCATGCCCTGGCTTTTGGAGCCGGGATTGTCCGAGCCGTAGCCCTCCAGCAGATTGACAACGCCCCAAACGCCGAGGCCCGCGCCCAGCGCGATAACAAGGGTCTGCAAAGTGGTGATAGCGGATGCGAAAAATGCCATATAGTCCTCCATTTCTCCGGGATTTTCCCGGGCACAAGAAAAGCCGCCCGGTGCAGGCGGCAGGTGACACTTCGGGACAAAATGTCCCAAAGCTATACAAAAGCGTCCGGGTCGTCCAAATCGTCATAGTTGAGGATGTCCTCGTCCTCGTCTATGGGCGTTCCGTCCGGCACGTCCGCCTCGTACACGGTGTACTGCTCGTTGGGATTGAGCTTTTTTATACGGCGGCAGATAAGCCGCTCCAGCGAAAAGGCGTTTTTCTTCTTGTCCGCCTCCGCCGTGTATCGGTAGTTGGGGTGCTGTTTCAAATCGTATTTCCGGGAATAGAACGGCGGCAGGCCCCGCAGTTGCAGGATGCACCTGTCGCCGGGCATGGTGGCAAGCTCGGCGGGGGTCATAAGCTCCCGGCCCAGCCGTTGCGTGTTCTGGTTGTAGCTTTCCGACTGCCCACGGGAGCGGCCCTCGGTCTGCATGGAGATGGTGGCCTTGCCCAGCCAGTTCTCCGATATTTCCTTGATGGTGCTGGCCTCCCGGCCCCCGAGGAATACCACGCTGTCCATGTTGCCTAAAATGGTTTCCGCGTTCTTGTCGTAGATTGCCTTACATTGGGCCAACTGCTGGTAGAACAGCGTCAGGCTCACCTCCCGGGAGCGGATGACCGCCACCAGCTTTTCGAGGTTCGGCACCTGCCCGGTGTTGGCGGCCTCGTCCCACAGCACCCGCACATGATGGGGCAGGCGGCCCCCGTGTACGTTGTCCGCCCTTTCGCACAAGAGATTGAACATCTGCGAAAACGCCAGAGCTACAATAAAGTTGTAGGTGGTGTCGGTATCGCTGATGATGAAGAACGCCGCCGTCCGTCTGTCCCCCAGCTTGTCAAGCTCCATCTCGTCATAGCTCATGATCTCCCGGAGCTGGGGAATGTCAAAGGGGGCCAGCCGCGCCCCGCAGCTAATAAGTATGCTACGCGCCGTCTTGCCTGAAACGACTTGTCAAGGACTTTTTAATACTGTTCATAGAATGTTCAACAAATCGACACAGCAAAAGCCGGGGGCCTCATGGCTCCCGGCCTGCTCGTGTGGCGCTTACTCCTGTGCCATCATCTGGCGGACTTCCTCGCGGAGCATCCGCTTGATTTTGTCCTCCATTGTCTCGGTGCTGGTTTCACTGAAATGCGCCCACACAAGATAAGTGGTCTTGCCGATTTTCTTTACCATCGAGGGCGGGGTGTCCGGCTTGGGCCGGGGGAAGGTCATGCCTGCGGTAGCGTTGGGAAGTTTATTTGCCATAGGCGGCTCCTTTCAGTCCATTAGATTTTTCAGACGTGCCAGCTTGTCCTGCGCTGTGGCTTTACGAAAATTCTCGCCGGAAAAGCGGATGGGGGCGCACATTTCCAGTAAGCGGTCATAGATGCGGGCGTGGGCGGTATCCTGGGGGTGCTGCAAATCCTGAAGGGACAAGTTCGTGGTGACAATTAGCGGCCTGCGGCTGCGGTAGCGGCTGTCGATCACGTTGTAGACCTGTTCCAAACCGTACTCCGTCCCGCGCTCCATGCCGAAGTCATCCAGGATAAGCAGCGGGGCGCGACAGAGGCGGGCTATGTACTCGTTGCGGCCCTCAAAGCTGGCGGTCAGGTCGTTGAGTATCAGGGCAAAGTTCGTCATGCGGACGGCCACTTCCTGCTCCATCAGAGCGTTGGCGATGCAACCGGCGAAATAGCTTTTGCCAGTGCCGACACCGCCCCAAAGCAGATAGCCGATGTTCTCCACCAGCATGGTGTCCCAATGCTCGACATAGAAATGGGCGTGTTTCATCTGCGGGCATTTCCCATTGTCATTGGCAAACGTCCATCCCCTCATAGCCGGGTCGGTAAAGCCCCGGCGTTTCAAGTCGGCCACGGTCTGGCGGTGACGGCGGGCCTCCTGTTCCGCCGCCTCCCGGTCAAGCCGTTCCTGCTCACAGCGGCAGGGGTGGGGGAGCAAGCGGCCCTCCAGCGGCGGGGCCTCCATGCGAAACTGCTTCGGGGTGCGGCACTTGCCGCAGTACAAAAGCCCGTCCTCGCCGGTATAGTCCCCCGGCTCCAACCGGGTCACGGTGATGCGCTTGATGATGCTGTCAAAGTCATTCATAGGCTCTCGCCCTCCTTGCACGAATAGTCGGATATGCCGCCCTTGCCCTTTCGTCTGTCCTCCTTGGCCCAGCGGCGGATGGTGGCGGCGTGGCTTTTGTAGGTCTTGCCAGTGGAGGCCATATATTCGGACAGTCTTTCGATGTACTCCTGCCAGACGGTGGGAAAGTCAGCTTGTAGTTCGGCAACCTCGGCCTCCGTCAGAAAGACGTTTCCATAGCGGCCCAAAATGCGGGCGCTCTCACTCACTCCACTCAAGTTATTCTTCAAGTTACTATTACTTATTTTATTAGGGGCCGGTTTTCCGGCCATCTGACGGTCAGTTTTCCGGCTATCAGAGGGCCGATTTTCCGGCTGTCTGGTGGCCGGTTTTCTGTCCATCAGACGGTCAATATCCTGGCTGTCTGGCTGTTTCACATAGATGCGATTGGGCATCCCATTTCCACAGCGCCGCCGTTCTATCAGTCCCGCCACCTCTAACTCGGTCAATGCCGCCTTGACGGTGGTGGGGCCTTTGTCCACCATGTCAGCCAGCTTGTTGAGCGGAAAAACTATAAAAATATTTCCGTCCTCGTCTGTCCAGCCGTTGGCGCGGGAGAGGTTCGACCTGTCCAGAAGGACAGCGTACAGCACCTTGGCGGTCTGTGTTAGGTCGGCCCCCAGCAGGAAACGGGGGTAGGGCAGATAGGGGAGTAACTTGGTGTCGCTGGTCATGTAGTCAGCAATCGTGTTCACCTCCCGATTTGTGGGCCGTTAGAGGGCTGTTTTAGGACCTCGGAATGATAACATACAGCCCCCCTATCGACCACGCCTCAAAAGTCCTTGATTTGCAAGGCTTTCAAAGCTCTATTTGTCCACGCCTGATGCCCTGCGTCGCCGCTCACTGGCGGCTTTCTGGCGGCGGTGGACAATGGGCGCACAATCGGGGCAGTATTTGGCCCGGTTGGAGCCGGGTCGGAACAGCCCCCGACACTCGGCACAAATCTTCATGTCTCGCTGGGGCAGCAGGGCGGCGCACAGTTCCCCGTCCGACGGCAGGACGGCGGCCCGAAACCAGCGACAGATCAGCGAGTAGGAAATTGCCTGCGGGCAGACGCATTCCTCCCCATCATCCAGCAGCAGACAATTCCCTCGGTCATAGTTGCAGCAGCTATGTACCAGCCGCCGGACGGCCCGATGTTGTTGATAGGTCATGTGAGGTATCATCGCTCCTGTTCCTCCCTGTGCTGGGTCTGGCTCTCCCTGGCAAGACGCTCGGCGGTCTTTTTCAAAGTCTCAACCGCCTTAATGTCCTCCCTCATATCCCGCATTTTCAAATAATCAGCGTCCTTTTCTGCGGTCAGCTTTGCGGCCTCCGCCCTCCACGCCTTGGGGGTGATGGCCTCGCCGGAGGCTTTCAGCGTGTCCAGGTAGCGGACGGCGGCATCGAACAGGGCAAGGTCGGCGCTGTGGCGCTGCTCGAATTGCTCCCGTTTGGCTGGGGCAACCTTGTCCAGCTTTTGGCGGACGGGCTTGTACTTCTGATACTGCACCCACATTTCCAGTCGTTCATCCAGCACCGACAACCGGCGCTCGGCCTTGACAATTTTGCCTCGCAAATCATAATAGCCGCTGTTCATGGCCGAAACCTTTTCGTAAAGTTCCGGCATGGACGAAATACCGTTTGCCTGCAAAAAATTGAACAGCGCAACATTTTCTTTGAGCGCTTTGACCCTGGCATATTGAGAAGTCGGAGCGGTGTCCTGCCTCGCCTGAAAAAGAAAATCCATGATACTCTCCCGGCCATGGGGCTGGGCCGACTGCTCTTTGCTCCAGTTGTAAAGGCGGGTGATACGGGCCTTGATTTCTTTCAGCAGCTTGTTGTCGGTGGCGATTTCCCGGTTGATGTTCCCTTTCTCTGTCTGGATGCCCCGGCGCTCCATCTGGCTGGCGGCTGGCCCCATGTGGACGGTGGGGATTTTATCAACGCCCTGGCGCTTATAACTGCGGTGGTCGATGCGCTCCGGCCTGCCTGCGGCCTCCAAAACCCGGTTGGTATAAGCCGCCCACGCCGCCCGCCACTTCTCGGCGTTCTCTCGGCGGTTCCAGTCGGTGGTGTCCTCACGGTGGTTCTTCCAGCCGCCTTTGCCGTCCGGGATGCGCTGGCCCTGGCCGTCCAGATCGTACACCTTGCGGCACTTTGCGCCCCATTCCCCATTTTCTGTTATAGGCCGAATTGTCAGCAGAATGTGGGCATGGGGGTTGCCAGTTCCCTTGTCATGGATGGCGAAGTCAGCGCACATTCCAGCCGAAACAAAATTGTCTTGCACGAAAGAACGGACAAGGGCAAGCTGCTCCGCTCTGGACAGTTCAACGGGCAAGGCCACTTCAATTTCTCTGGCAAGCTGGGCGGTGCTGGACTTCTCGATTTGCTCCACGCTGTTCCAGAGGGTGGAGCGGTCTGCAAACTCTGGCGGGGCGTGAGAGGGCAGCATGATTTCTGTATGGACAACACCACCTTTGCGTGTGTAGTCATGGGTCAGGCCGTCCCACTCGTTCACCAGTTTTTCGCCGCTCCGATAGGCGGCAGCGGCCACGGCGGACTTGCCCTGGCTCCGCTGAATGATTTGGATGGGACAATGAAAAATTGCCGTAAAAATGCACCTCTTTTCAGTGCTGGATATTGGCCCCGCCGGAAAGTGACAGACGCGAAGCGGGTGTCACTTTCCGGCGGGGGTGCAGGGGTTTGGGGGTGTCAACCCCCATCGCGTCCGTAGGACGCAACAGCCCCCGGCAGGGCGCACAAAACCGGAACGGTGTATAAGTGCGCCATTCGGACTGAGGATTACTCCGCAACTTCGTTTTTGGACGCTTTTTCCGCTAACTTCTGCGCTCCTGGCAGGCGGGAGAGGGAAATCAGGAACGCCTTAACTTCCTCGCCCTCCATGGCAACAATGGCAGGAAAAACACCTTCCAGAATGGCCCCACGGCCAATCAGCCGGTGCGTCCTGGCCCTGCGTTCTTCGCTGCGCTTTTTGTTCAGCAAAATCTTCTGGCGGTTCTGCAACTGACCGATTTTCTTCTCAACCTCCTGGGGCTTGTCCACGGCTATCAATCCTCCTTTTCCAGCCAGCCATTTTTGGCAAAAATCTTCTGTAATTTTTTGAGTGCGCCGGTCACGCTGTCACAGGCACAACTTCCGCTGATGCCCTCGTCCACCGCTATCTCCCGAAACTTTTTCTCCAAGGCGAACCGGGCATGGAGCCGCCGCGCCTGGGTGGGGGACAGGTGGGTAATGGCCTCCGCCAGACGTTCCAGTAGCAGTTCTTCAGCAGCATCTTCGATTTCTTTCAGCATAAGTTCTTCCGGGGATTGCACCAGGAACATGGCATGGTTTTCAATGCCGGGGCTGCAATCCATGGAGTAAACGTGATAGTAGCTTTTCCAGCCCTCCTGCCGGTTCTCATAGAGCCGACATTCCTCCATGACGGCGGCAACCTCGTCCGGCACTTCCACGAACGTGTCCTTTGTGTAGAGCGGGTAGTAGTGCTTTCGCAAATTGATAATAGCCATACCGCCCTCACTTCCCCTGGGGGTGGTCTGCGTAGTAACGGCGGAGATTGCACAGGCCACGGCGGATGGACAGACACACGTTGCTGTTGTGGACGCACTCGCGGTCTGCGATCTGCTGCTGGGTCAGCCCGCCCTGGTAGTAGGCGCGGATGCGGCGGGCCTGGGTGGGGGTGGCATAGGCCAGGGCCTCCCGCAAGGCAGCGGCCAGCCGGTCACGCTCGGCCCGTTCCTCGGCCAGCATGACAAGCTGCTCCGGGGATGGGCTGTGTTCCAGCGCATAGTTCTCCATCCAGTCGAAAGCGTCCAGCGAGTAATAGGCCCGGTGATACCGTTTGCGGCGCTCATAGTTCCGCATCTCCCGGACAGACTGGCACAGCACGTCAAAGACTTCTTCGCTGACCTCCACCAGCTTGTCCTGCTCATAGTGGGGATAGTGGAGCCGTAGGTTGATGACTTTCATTTTGACCTCCTAAATGACAGGAGGGACAAGCAGCCGAAACTGCTTGTCCCTCCCGGTGATGGAGCTAACGCCCCTCACCTGGTAGCCACTTAGGGGGGTCTATCGTACACCCTATTTCCAAAATTTCTTGAAAATATTTTTGACACCGCTGACAGACTTTTCAACTGCGCTCTTGGAGCAACCGCACAGCCTGCCAATTTCTGCATAGCTGAAATCGTACAGGGCGTAGAGCAAGAACCGTTCCTGCTGGGTGGGAGTGCAGAGGGCCAACACAGCCAGTATTTCATCCAGTGTTTCCTGCTGGCAGACCAATTCCTCCGGCGTGGCGCAGTAAGGCAAGCGGCCCTCGGTGCTGATTATGTACTCATCACACTCACGCCCGTCCCAATGCCGCCGCTGTTCGTGGGCAAGGTTCTCTGTCTTGTGGCCGGCCTGGGTGAGATATTCGTAGACCTCCACCAAAACGGACACAGCCTGCCCATAGTAGTTGATGGTGATTTCCATCGTCCTTGATGACGACCTTCAGATTTTTGGGGTCTGAACGGAGGAGGCGGAGAGCGGCGGCGGGGCCGGTGTCGCTGGCCTGGGAATACAAAAGCCCCCGGACGGCACAAGGCCATTCGGGGGCAGGCAGCAACATTATGAGCCGTCAAGAAACGACTATTTTCGCAAGCCTGGGTAGGGGACGCCGCTACGGGGATTAGGCTTTTTTTGATAAGTGCCTATCTATCTGTAATCTCATGGCGGCATCCTCCTATATGCCGCCCGTAATAACAAAAAATGGCGGCTTTGAAATCAAAACCGCCACATTGGGTAACACATTTTAGGCATGAGAAAAGCCCTGCCCAGCAGCGGTTTTTTCTTTTCTGCCGCTGGGCAGACATTTTCAAATTATTGAACTGCTTACTTTTTGCGCTGGGTGGAAATCAAAACATAGAGTGCAAACCACACAATACAGTGGACAGTCAGAATGCCAACGTCCTTTACCGCCGTTCCCATGTTCCCGGCGGACAGTGCCATAATACCATCAAAAGCGGGCTGGGATGGGACGATATTACAAATGGCCGCCAGCGGCCCGCCCGCCCCAATCAGAGCGCATACAATGGGTACTGATAGGAACAGCAGCATGACGATCTTCATATAGACCACACCGATCATCAGCCCCTCGGAGAGACTGCCAATAAACAGGCCAATCAGTGCAGCCACAAAGGACGACATCACAATCAGCACCAGCAGCAGGCCGAAATTTTGCCAGGACAATCGGAAACAGATACACGCCGTTACAATAGAGGACAGGCAGCCAAAGAGAAAGCCCACTACGACTTTCTGTAAAATGTACTGGCTGGGCGTCATGGGCAGTATCTCGTTGATAAAAGCCACACCATCTTCTTTTTCGGAAATGATGTTCATGGCATTGAACGTACAGCCCATAAACATAGCAACAATCTGCACGGCGGGGATGAAAATGTCTTGAAAGCTTTCCAGAATGTCAGGGCGTTCCAGCGTCAAAACTTTCACCAGCTCCGCTTCTGCCCGCTTTTCATAGAGAGCCGGGAGCGTAGCCGCCGCCTGCTGAAAAATGTCCAGCTCGTCCCCGCTGATTGCAGTTTTGATGCTGTCCCCGTCTGCTTTCACGCCAATGACATTGGTAGACGGTTCTTTGATGGCGGCGGTTTGTTCCTCCGGCGTTTGGTAGGCCGTCACCAGACCGTACCGCTCCAACCATGTGACTGTCTGCGGGGAGAGGTCGTTTTCCAGTACGCCGAAGTGCAGTTCCCCCAAGGTGGACAGATCAATGGAACCCATAAAATTCAATGCCACAGCCACCAGGATGGGCAGCAGGAACGTCATCAAGCAGAATTTATCCCGCAAAACACTTTTCAGCTGATATTTTAATCCCTTCACGCATCATCCCTCCTTTCCAATCTCCCGGTGAAATGCAAGCCGCACCACCAGGAACAGCAGCATAATCGCACACACGGCACCGATGTAGTAAACAGGTGAAACAGACATTCTGAAATAGGCGTTTTTCAGGCCCATATAGACGTGATAGAACGGATGATAACCAATCCAGTCAAATTTGATTGATGTATTGGCGGATAAAAATACGGGGGTCGCGGCAAAAATGGCAATCACCAGATAGGCCAGCGTAAATTGCCGAAAATCTTTCAGCAGCAGGGCGCAAAGCAGCCCCACCAAGGCCATCATCAGCGACAGGATGGCTGTCTGGAGCAGGATAGCGGGCAGTACCGCCGCCCCGTCGGCAAGCCCTACGTTCAGCAGGGTAAGCAGCACCGCAAAGGCCAGATCAGAGAGCAGGAACACCGCCAGCTTGGACAGGAGGAACAAGTCTTTTCGCGCTGGGAGAATGGCGTGGACACGAATGACCCCCATGCCCTTTTCCTTGAACAGTACGGCGGCGATGCCCAAAAATCCCACAGCGGCCAGCTCAAAAAACAGCAGTTCGCAGGTGATCTCTTTCCTTGCCTTTTGTTCCGGCGTATTTGTGCCAAGTACCTCCGGGGTACGGCTGGCCGAGGGTCGCAGTAAAGACACGGCGTAGTCCGCCCGGTGGCGGTCAACGTGTTCCGTACCTTTGTAGAGTACCACTTGCACTTCCCCGGTGCTGGCATCTAACCCCACGCCGTTGGCATCGGAGAGCAGGACGGCGTCCATATCCTCCATGGAGGAAACAGTCTGCACCAGGGACGATTTTTCTGTCTGTGTCCCGTCGGGGTCGTACAGATACACGTTGTAGGGCGGCATCTGCATGAAACGGACATAGCCCAGGTTCACATAGGCTGTATAGAGAGCAAGGAACCCTATTGCCATCAAGAAAAATTTCCCCGATACCAGCATCCGGCAGTCCTTTTTGAATAGGGCGCAAAATCCTTTTCCCATCAGGACAGCCCCCTCCCCGTGTACTGGATGAACATATCCTCCAAAGTCGGCTCCTGGGAGTGGATGCTGATGATCTCATCGTGGGCAAAGGGGATGCCTGCCTCCAGCTCCGGGGCCTCTATGGTTTTCGTTTCCCGCTGTCCCTGATACAGATAGTCAATCACGACCCGGTGATTGCTGTTTTTCTCCTTCAGCCGTTTGGGGGTGTCCAGAGCCACCAGATTCCCGTTGGAAATAAACGCCACCCGGTCACACAGTAAGTCGGCATCCATCATGTTGTGGGTGGTGACAAACACCGTTGTTCCTTTTTTGCGCTCCTGCTCGATGATCTTTCGGAACAGAACTGCGCCGGAAGGATCAAGGCCGCTGGTGGGTTCGTCCAAGAACAGCAGCCGGGGATTGCTCACCAGCGCCCGCGCCATGCTTACCCGCTGGCGCATCCCCTTGGAGTAGGAGGACACCGGCTTTTTCAGAAAGTCCGGCTTAAATTCCAGCGCATCCAGCAGCTCCCCCACATCCCGCCGCTGCTCTTTGGGGTAGAAGGAAGCGAAATACTCCAAATTGTCCACGGCGCTCAAATTGGCGTACAGATAGGGAAACTCAAAGAGTACTCCGATCTTCTGAAAAAATTCCTGGCCGTGGGCGGCGGAAATGTCCTGCCCAAACAGGGAAACCTTACCGCCGTGACCCTTTAGAATCCCGGTGAGAATCTTCTGAGTTGTGGATTTCCCGGAGCCGTTAGGCCCCAGGAAACCGAAAATCTCCCCGTCCTCCACGGTGAAGTCCAGACCGTGGAGGGCCTGCTTGTCTTTGCTGTAGGAGAACGTCAGGTTCTTGACCTCGATCACTCGTCATCACCCCACTTCCCATGCTGGCCTTTCTTCCCCTGCTGGCGCTTGCTCCACCACTTCATAAACTTGACCTTGAAAGGGATGGAGATAATCAGCACCGCCACGATCACC
>ERZ808028.1116-NODE-1116-length-17529-cov-7.962755_pt1 | contig 17529 bp, 25 predicted proteins | sample MGYA00380184_ERZ808028 | MGnify/ENA primary metagenome ERZ808028 (study PRJEB31490, sample SAMN06133397) | mouse gut metagenome | isolation source: J8_1 | host: mice | place: China: Chengdu | collected 2015-05 ...
AGGGAGCGCTGGCGGGCGGCGACGGGGCGCTGAACGTGTCCGAGGACTTTTGCAGGATGTTGACCGTGCTGGATAGGTTGGGGAAGTTGGATTGACCCTTGCATTTTGCCCCAAATCTGATATTATGTAGATGAAAGGGCGTGGAAGCATGGATGATAAACGTTTGGGCGAAAAAAACGAAGCCCCTCTTGCCTCTGAAATGTACGCAGACCTTAAGGAAACCAATATGTTTTTACGCAAACTGCTGATTGGAGCACTCATTATCATTGCGGTACTTACCGGCGGGCTGATTGGTACAAACATTTTCCACATCATTCAATGGAGCCAATTTGACACCATCGTGGTGGACAGCGGCGAAGGCGGCAACGCGAATCTCGTTCAGGGCGACAATACAGGAGGTATCTTTAATGGCCCGGATAGTAGTGCGAACCCGCAAGAAAACCAAGGGGAAGTCCAAGGGGACTAGGGTCAAGAAAAAGGGGTGACCCCTTGAACATCAAGACCGAGTTCACTGAACCAGAATGTGAGCGGTTCCGGCGGGAATGCAACTTTTCAGACGAGGAGCGGGCGGTGTTTGACCTGCGCGTTAAGGCGCACTCCATCATCGAGATACAGGGTGCGCTTAATATGTCTGAGGCAACCGTAAACCGGCGCATTCGGAACATCAAGCGGAAAATTCATAAGGTAATCTAAGGAGAGGCTGGGGTTGTCCCCGGCCTCTCTTTCGCTCTTAATCTTCTGTTGAAATTTGCAATTATCCGTGGTATTATCCGATATGGAGGGCAACGCCCGAAATATTGGAGGGGGAAGAAAATGACAATTTACATTGTGCTGGTTGGCGCGGCGGGAGCAATTATATTCAGCGTTTTGTTTGCGTTGATGCTCCTCAAGGGGAATTCGGTAAAAATCCCGTTTATCGGCATGGCGGCGTTTGTGATCCTGATGGCCGCCGGGGTGGTCCTGACGGTGATGGGCGGCAAGGGGGACAAGCCCGACACAGCGGATCAGCCGTCTCAGGCGGTGGAGAGCGAAAGACCAAGGGTGAGTGACCACCCGGACGAAAGCGGGGAGCCAGAGGGGAACGGCATTTCCGATACCCAAACTGAACCGAGCGAGGAGCCGCCGAAACCAACGGAGGGTACCGCATCAAGCGATTCAGACAAGTTTGAGGTTACGGAATACAGTTATAAAGGGATGTTTTCTCGGTATTACTTTCTGGTGGTCAAAAACAATTCCGGCGAAAATGTTGAAATCGGGGTAGCGGCAAGCTTTTATGATGCTGACGGAAAATTGGTCGGCGCAAAACGGTCAAGTGAATCTGCCGTGGAAAACGGGTACTCTGTGGTGCTGTTTTTTATGCCGGACGAAGAATATGAATCCGTTGAATATGAACTGACAACAGAAAAAGAAAAATGGTATGAATGCGTACAGTCTGAATTGTCATACGAAGCCACAGAAGCAAAAAACAAGATTATTCTGTCTGTTACAAACAATGGAAGCGAGGCCGCTGATTTTGTTGAGGCAACCGTCCTGTTTTTTAATAACGGAGTGCTGGTTGGCCACGCGCAAAATTATGCGACAGATGACGATGTCGAACTTAAGCCGGGAAAAACAATCAACAAAGAAATGGACTGTTATGAAGAATTTGATAGCTACCAAGTGTACCTAACCGGAAGAAGGTAGGTAATCAAAAGGCCTCCGCTGCAACACAGCGGAGGCCTTTTCTGTCATTCGTAGATGTTCTTATATGTAACAAGGAATCCAATGCCGGACAGCAGCGCCGCAAACGCACCGACAAGACAGGCAATTCCGATATCGCCAAACATAAGTAGCCCCATTGCGATCCCAAGAACACCCAAGATGATAAGAAGTATACCGATTACGCGCATTTTGAATCTCCTTTCATATTTTAGCTTTAAATGTATTCCCACACTTTCGGCAATGAAAGTCTTGCTTCCCTGTGGGTATATGGTTGGTTATGGTAAACGGCTTAAACGGATTTAAGTTTAAAGTGGTTTTCGTTTTCCCACCAATGTGCTCCACATCTGTGCTCCTACATTTTGGGCATTTGATTCTCGACATAATATCCCCTCCTTTTACAAAATATCACACCTTTTTAGACGGGGAAATCAACCTATGGGGACGATGAAAAATGTGAGCTTTACGCCCAAAATGGATAGGCCAAGGAGAAGCAAAATTAAACCGATAATCCAGTTTAGGCGGTTGTTTCTGTCTGGCTGTAACTGAGCGGCGCACACATCTATAGCCGTTTCAGCGGCCTCAATTCCGTTAGCAGTTGCATAACACATTATATTCGTTTCGTTAGCAGGAGTTAGGTCTAGAACGATTTTTTTATAAATCTTTGCGCCTACACCAAACGCTAAGACGTGTTGGCCAGGAGGTAGGGCCAGGAAAGCGGAACTTCCATTTTTGATTGATGTTACCTTTGCCCCATCAACGTAAATATTGAAGTCGCGGGCAGAAAACGCTACTTTTGATTGCCTTATAATTCCAACTCGGCACTTGCCTTGCGTGGATCCTATCATTTTTATCCCCTCCTTTTTACAAAATACCACAATATATGTAATATGTCCACACATCACCGCCAAAACTCCCCATAAAATTTCATAAAATCACCTTGACATAATGATTAGATGGTGATATGATGGTGACAGATAGGAGGTGAGAAGATTGGCCCCTAAGCCTATCGCAAACAGCGAGCGGACAAACGTATTTTTCTCCCCGGAAGTTATGGACAAACTCAGAACCATCGCCGGAGAGAAGGGAACATCTGTTAGTGGCTTAATTAGGATGATAGTTCTGGAATACCTGGCAGAAAAAGGAAGTGCCCTCCACTAAAAACAGTGGGGGGCTTTCTCTTCAAAAATCTATTTTCATAGGCATATAAAAAGAACCGCCTTATAGATTAAAGCGGCTTTGGGGATTCCCCATACTTTTGAAAATTTAATATGAAAACTGGTATTTCTGATTTGAGATAAAAATATACTGCGAAGTGAAGGATGGACGAAGAAAGCCGCTGTCGAAAAAAGGGGTATGATATATGAGTATTATTATATCAGTAATGACAGAAACTGGCCAAATTACTATTGTGCGATTCGACCTTCTCGATGTTGTCTTCCTCACGCTGAGCATAGTCAGCATTTATTTAGCGTTGAACCCTCCGCACAGCGGGCAGCCAAAGGAAAAGAAATAAAACTGCCCATATACATACCGACAAGCGGATCGTCAAGAAAATAGCCGGAGCGGACTCTCCGGCGCAAGTTCTGCGGCTCCCTCATCCATGCTTCAATACTATGTGGGACAAGGTCCAAATATTCATGCCCAGTTTGGCCTGCCCCCCTCAAAAAATCTGGCTCCAATTGCATTTGCAGTGGGGCCAGCTTTTTTTGAAAAACCTCTTGACATATGGGCGCGCATAAGTTAATATATATGTACGCCCGAAAGTGAGGTGATGATGGTGTCTCCAAGAACAGGGCGACCGCCAAAGGGCGAAGAATCCCGCACTGAGAAGATCAATATTCGGGTCTCCAAAAAAGAAGCGCAGAAAATTCAAGATTGCGCCGACAGGATGGACACGACCCGGACAGACGCAATCATGCATGGGATTGATTTGCTTGAGGCGGAGCTGGACAAAAAATAAGACAACCGGGGGCCGTGGAAAGCAATCCCGATTGTCTTATAGCCCCAGCAGGTTCCCCCACTGGATACCTCAGTATACCACGCAGGGAACCTCCGCGCAAGAAGAAAAAGGAGGTTTTCAGAAAAATGACCGAAATCGAGAAGATGCAGAAGTACATCGAGCGGACGAAACTGGAGGACGGAGGCCGCTACAAGATTGGATTGCACGAAGCGTATGCGCTTGCGCGTCGCGCCCACAATCTTGACAGCCTCCCCATTGAAATTATCGACCTGGCCTTCAGCTACGGCAAAGCCAAAGGCTACCGGGCCGCGAAGGCGGAGAGGAGGGCGGCGGTATGACGGTGAAGGAGTTCTTCGACGTGGCCGAAATCCCCACCTCGTTCTGCTTGTATATTGGCAACGGCCAAGAGGTCAACATCGGCCAGGAGGACACAGCGCTGGTGGAGGCGTTCGGAGATATCGAGATCGACAAGATCGTGCTCCCTGTCCAGCCCTGCGGCGTGAACGCCAAAACTATCCCCGTCAGGAAGGGGGCGGCGGTATGAACGAGCTTCAGGTCTTCAACTACCATGACACGCCGTTGCGGACTGTGGAGAAGGACGGGGGGCTGTGGTGGGTGCTCAAGGATGTGTGCGCTACATTTGGCATATTAAACTACAGGGCCATTGGAGACCGTCTTGACGATGACGAAAGGGGGTACGCGACGGTTACCACCCCTGGGGGAGAACAGAAGATGCGGATTGTTAACGAATCCGGCCTTTACTCTGCACTTTTTTCCATGCAACCGAACCAGGCGCGTGGTGTTCCCCCCGAAGTGATAGAGAGAAGGACGCAACAGCTCAAAGACTTCAAGCGCTGGGTCACCCATGAAGTCCTCCCCGCGATCCGGCAGAAAGGCTCCTACGCCCTCCCAGCCCTTTCCCCTGCCCAGCTGATCGCCGCCCAGGCCCAGCTCCTGGTGGACATGGAGCGGCGCATGGACGAGGTGCAGGGTCAGACCCGCGCCCTGGAAGCGAAGGTGGACACGGCTATGAAAGCGCTCAGCCGTCCCGCCGAAGACCACTGGCGCGGCGACATGGACAAGGCCATCAAGGAGTTGAACGCCGACATGGGCTGGAGCCTCCCGAAGCTCCGGGGCAAGCTGTTCGCCGAGCTGGAGCGGACGGTCAACTGTAATCTGAGCGCACGGGTACGAGAGCTTCAAAAACGCAAGAAACGCGCCGGGATGCGGGCCAAAGACGCGAATCTTTTGGGTAAACTGGACGCTATCGCGGCGGACAAGCAGCTCCGAGCCATCTTCGAGGGGATTGTGAGGAACTATCAGGCTCAAGTGGTGCCCAGCGGGGAGGTGGTTTCGGAATGAAGGACAACATGAAGCTCTACGAGCTGACCGTCGACAAACACGGTGTGCGCTTCCGCCACGCCAACCCGCATCCGCTGACGGCAAACCAGAAATTTTACATCATTCTGACCGTGATTTGCACGGCGTTCACATTTGGTTTTTTCTGGCTGATGACTGGACACTGACAGTTTTTTGACGGAAAAGTGATAGAAAAGCGAGGGAATCTTGATAGGTTCCCTCGCTTATTTTGTGCGAAAATGCAGCTATAGGAGGACGCGGGAATTCGGCGGCAAGGCTGCCACGCCAATAGGCATTTCTGCGCCCTTCTATTCTTTTTCGGAGGCTTCTTTATGGGTTACGCCTACTACAATTTAAATCCCTACGGTAAGAGCGTGGGAGATTGCACAGTGCGGGCTCTGTCTAAGGCGTTGGGCCAGACGTGGGAAGAAACCTATGTCGGCCTGGCGCTGGAGGGCTATCTCCGGGGTGACCTGCCAAACGCCGACGCGATATGGGGTCCGTATCTGGCCCGCCGGGGCTATGTCCGCCGACTGCTGCCGGACGAGTGTCCGGAATGCTACACTGTGGAGGATTTTGCCGCCGACCACCCGCAGGGTACGTTCATCCTGTCCATGCCGGGTCGACACGTTGTGGCTGTGGTAGACGGCATCGTTTATGATTCGTGGGACTCTCGCGGGGAAAATCCCGTTTATTACTGGTCAAAGGAGCGTTGACAATGGCCTACCAACCCTATCCCTACGGCGGCTATCAGCCCGCCCTCAGTTACTACCCCAGTCCGGTACCCGACCAGCTGACTCAGCTGCGGCAGAACCAGATGCAGCAGCCCGTGATGCAGGGGCCGCAGATGCCCCAGCAACCCCAGCCAATGCAAACCAACGCGGGGCCGGTACAGCCCAGCGGGCCACAGAACAGCGGCATCATCTGGGTTTCCAGCAAGCTGGAGGCCGATGGTTATTTGGTGGCCCCGAACAGCGCCGTGGCCCTGTGGGACGCCAACAACCCCGTGATCTACCTCAGACAAGCGGACAGCACCGGAAAGCCCTCCACAAAGGTCTATGACCTGGTGGAGCGGACAGACGATCTCGCTCCCCAGCAGCCCGTGCCGCAGGTTGACTTGAGTCGGTATGTCACCATCGACCAGCTGGAGGAGATCCTTTCAGAACGGTTCAAAAAGCCCGCAAAGGCCGCTAAAGTAAAGGAGGATACAGAAAATGGCTAATCCGTTCAGAGAAGCTATGGGCGGCTCTCAAGCTCAGCAAGGGGGGCGGCGCAACTTTGCCCCGGCCCTGCTCCAGCACATCCAGAATTTCCAGGGCAACCCTATGGAGCAGCTGCAAGGAAAGCTCAACAGCGGAGAGATGACTCAGCAGCAGTACGATCAACTCCGGGGTATGGCGGAAAACATTTTCCAGCAGATGATGGGCGTACTTCCCCGCAGATAAAAGGAAAGACACCGAGCGGCAACTCGGTGTCCTGTGAGACAGCAGAAGTACGTGGCATTGTACTTTGTCACAAATGCTTCCTTATACTATCACAGGACCTTTCTATAGTCAAGTCTAAAAAATGCGGCCGCATTTTTAGAAATACATCAACAAAGGAGAATAAACTATGTCTCTTGGTTCTGAAAACGGCCTGTCCGTGGCGGATATCGCCGCTGTGACCGACCGGAACAACGGCAACTGCGGCAACGGCTGGGGCGGCGGCTTCGGCGAGATGCTGATTGCCATGATTATGCTGTTCCTGTTCCCCGTGTTCTTCGGCGGCTTCGGCGGCGGGATGTGGGGCGGTATGGGCGGCTGGGGCAACGGCGGCATGATGGCCGCTGCCAACGGCGCTCTGACCCGGGCCGACCTGTGCAGCGAGTTCAACTTCAACGGCCTGGAGAACGCTGTGCGCGGCGTGCAGCAAGGCATCTGCGACTCCACGTTCGCTCTCAACAACAGCATCAACGGTCTGGGTGTGAACGTAATGCAGGGCTTCCACGGTGTGGACAACGCCATCTGTAATCTGGGCTACCAGACCCAGCAGGGATTCAATGCCACTCAGGTTGCCATGATGCAGGGGCAGAACGCCCTCCAGGCTCAGCTGGCCCAGTGCTGCTGCGACCAGCGAGCCGGTCTAGCCGACCTGAAGTATCAGATGGCTACCGACACCTGCGCCGTGACCAACACCGTTCAGAACGCCACACGCGACGTGATTGACAACCAGAATGCCAACAGTCGCGCCATCCTGGACGCCCTGAACCAGAACTACATCCGAACCCTGGAGAACGAGAACCAGTCCCTGAAGCTGTCCGCTTCTCAGGCCCAGCAGAACGCCACTATTGGGGCTATGATTTCCGCCAGCGAGGCTACTATCCTGCGGCGCACCGGCGCGGAATGCCCCGCTCCCGCCTACGTGGTGCAGCCTCCCACTCCCGTCAACTTCCCCACCAATTGCTGCGGGCAGTTTGCTGGATGGAATAACGGCTGCGGCTGCAACAGCGGCTGCGGCTGCGGCTGCTAAAAACAGCTGCTTATTTTAGCGGCTACTCCCCGGAATAACGGGTGATTATTTCGGGGCGGTAGGCTGTGTGTCTGCCGCCCCTGACTTTTTGAAGGAGTGATTTTATGGCTTGTAAGCCAACTTGCCGCCTCTGCGACCATTTGATCATCAGCCAGTCTGTTGCGTTTACTGGCGGCAGTCTGGTCATCAACCTGCCCGCAGGGGCCTACAATAATGGCGAAAAGTATTGCATCGTGGTGGCCCAGGCCATCCCCGCGACCGCCACCATCAATGCGCCGGTGGTTGTGACCATCGGCCCCGGCACACAGCAATACCCGCTGACCAACCGATGCTGCGCTCAGCTCACTGCCTGCGCCATCCGTACGCGAACGCGATACGCCACTGTGGTTTCCACCAGCGGCACCGGGGGCACGTTTAAACTGTTGGGCAATGCGTGTCCGTGCCCTTCCAATAATCTGGCCAGCATCAACGGGACGGCTCCTGCCGCACCCGCTGAGCCTACGGCATGAAAGGAGTAATCAACATGGAAAAACTGCATGAACTGAAAGAAAAGCTGTGGACCGAGCTGGAAGAGCTGGCCGAAAAGCGCGAGATGGGTGCGGGTGATCTGGAGGTTGTCCACAAAATCACCGATACCATCAAAAACATCGACAAAATCTGTATGCTGGAAGAGGATGGCGGATACAGTGAGGCGGTGGATGATGGTGACTATGGCCGGGGCTCTAGCTATGCCAACCGGGGCAAGCACTACGTTCGTGGCCACTACAGCCGGGATGGTGGCCGGGGCGGCTATAGTTCCCGCCGGGACAGCAGGGGGCGTTATAGCCGGGATGATGGCCGCAGCGAGATGATGGAGCACCTGGAAATGGCTCTGGACAGCGCCAACGACCAGGACCGGGAAACCATCAAGCGCTTTATGCGCCAGCTGGAACAGGCATAAGGGGGTGCGGCTATGTCCGCGCCTAACCTCAAAGAGATAGAATGGGCCATCCATGAGCTGGAGCAGGAGGAAAGTTCCGAAGGCCGGTATACGCTGCTGGCCGCGCTCTACACCTGCCGAAACGAGATGCTTGGCCTGTCCGCACCCCAGCCGCAGATTGCGGCATACTCTGAAGCGACCGGTCCGGTACAAGAGAGGCTGGGCCAGTATGGTGACAGTGACTTCCTGTTGGCTGTGGAGGGAAAAGAACCGGCAGAAGCGTGGGCTGTCATGGACGAGCTCATGGAGACGCTTCAGGTGGTCAACCAAAGAGCCTATGACAGCGTCATGAGGAAGTTGGGGAGGTTATAAAAGGGAGGGGCGAGCGCCCCTCCTCTTATATCTTCTTAATATATACGCTTGTGTCCAGCCATTAACAAAAATTACTGCCAGCACCAGCAGACGGGCAAGATGGACAGTCATGGTTATGACACTCCCTTCCGGGAAGAGCCTATTAAGGACCGCAAAAAAATATGTGAAAAAATTTTGAAATAAAAAAGGGTTTTTGAAATGGAGAGAGTATAAGTAATTGACAGCAGTTTTATCCGATAGGAAAAGTTGGGGAGGAAACTGGTATGGAGCACATCATCCGAAAACGCACGGAGGAGTTGGAGCGCCGGATTTTGTCACCACGGGCGTGCCTGTCGGCGAACTCTAAGGGACGGTCGGTGGATGTACTGCCTTGTCCCATGCGAACCTGTTTCCAGCGGGATGTGGACCGGGTGGTCCATTGCAAATCTTTCCGTCGGCTGAAACATAAGACTCAGGTGTTTCTCCAGCCCGAGGGCGACCACTACCGCACTCGGATGACGCACACCCTGGAAGTGTCCCGCATTGCACGGACGATGGCCCGCGGCTTGAGGCTCAATGAGGATCTTACCGAGGCGGCCGCTCTGGCCCATGACCTGGGCCATACGCCTTTCGGCCATGCCGGGGAGCGGGCGCTTTCCCGGATGGTGGAGGGAGGTTTTCGCCATTATGAGCAATCCCTCCGGGTGGTGGACCGGCTGGAGAATGATGGAGCGGGGCTGAACCTGTGCCATGAGGTCCGAGACGGTATCCTATGTCATACGGCGGGCCGTCCGGCGGACACATTGGAAGGTCAGCTGGTACGGTTTGCTGACAAAATCGCCTATATCAATCATGACATCGACGACGCCATGCGGGGAGGGATCATCTTTCCCACCGACATACCCATACATATTTCCCAGGTCTTGGGCTTTACACACGGGGAGCGTATTGAAACGCTGACCATGGATGTAATTTGCTCCAGCGGGGAGGGAATGCTGATTCGCCAGTCGGAATCCGTTGCCTCTGCCATGGCGGAACTAAAGGAATTCATGTTCCAGTCAGTCTATTTTAACCCATTAGCAAAAGGGGAAGAGGGTAAGGCGGAGGACATGATCTGCCTGCTGTACGAATACTATTACAAGCACACGGACAAGCTGCCTCCGGAATATCAGGATATTATGATGCGGGAAACACCAGAACGGGCAGTATTGGATTACATCGCTGGTATGACGGATACCTACGCGGTGGAGCAGTTCAGCAGTTTGTTTATTCCGAAAGGATGGGTTGTGAAATAGAGGCGCGGTTTTGTGGGACCTATATTTGAAAAAATTTAAGATGAGGTGTCTTATTTGACAGAATATTTGATTCCAACCCGAGCCGCTGAAACGGAATTCACCGAAAAACGCTCCACCTTTATCGGCCATATCTGGCCGGTAGAATCGGAGGAGGAGGCCCGTATATATATCGGTGAAATGAGAAAAAAATACCACGATGCCCGGCACAATTGCTGGTGTTACCTCATCAAAGACGGCCCGGTACGCTATTCCGACGACGGAGAACCCCAGGGAACAGCGGGACAGCCTATGTTGGGAGTGTTTCAGAAAGAAGGGGTCACCAACGTGTGCTGTGTGGTGACCAGGTATTTTGGAGGGGTGCTTTTGGGAGCCGGAGGACTGGTCCGGGCTTACACCCAGAGCGCCAAAGACGCTTTGGATGCTGCGGGCATTTCTGTTGTGCGCCGCTGGGTGGTCATGAAAGTGCCCTGTACTTACAGCCAGTTTGAAGAGGTGCGCCGGGAGGTGTCCCAACACGGCGGCGTGGTGGAGCACGTGGATTACGGCGCGGATGTAGTGCTGTCGGTGCTCGTTCCGGAGGAACGGGTTGAGGTGTTTGCCGCCTGTTTGCGGGATGCCTCTGCCGGGACTGTGGAGGCGCTGGAGGTGGGGGAGGTTTTCCGTGCCGCCCCGTTGCCGGGATAGTTTCCGTTTTACAGGGCTCATGAAACGTTAAATTCCAAAAACAGTGATAAAATAGGGCAAAAATGGCTATTATCAGGAGGTGGAACCATGGCAATATCCGATTCTTTTTTGGATGAGCTGAATGAACGGCTGAATATTGTGGATGTGGTTTCCTCCTATCTGCCGTTGACAAAAAAAGGGACCAATCATTGGGGCCTATGTCCTTTTCACCATGAGAAAACGCCGTCTTTTTCTGTCAATGAGTCTAAACAAATTTTTCACTGCTTTGGCTGTGGGAAAGGCGGTGGTGCTGTCCGTTTCGTTATGGAAATAGAGAGCCTGTCTTTTCCCGACGCGGTACGCAAGCTGGCGGATCAAGCGGGGCTCCAGGTGCCCGAAAACAGTCCGGGTGACGGCAGATGGAGAGAGAAACGCAAACGGGTGCTGGAATTGAATAAGGAGGCTGCTCGGTTTTACCGCTCTATGCTGTCTGACCCGCAGGGAGAAGCGGTGGCGGCGTATATCAGGGACAAGCGGCGCATCAGCGCTAAGTTTTCCGCCCGGTTTGGCTTGGGGGCTGCGCCTGACGCCTGGGACAGCCTTATCCTGGCCATGCGGGACAAGGGGTATGATAAAACAGATCTTATTGACGCGGGATTGGCCGTGGCGGGCAAGGGGGGCGGTGTATACGACAAGTACCGCAACCGTCTGATGCTCCCGGTCATAGACGTGCGGGGAGATGTGATCGGTTTTACCAGCCGGGTGATGGATGACTCCACTCCGAAATATCTCAATACCCCTGAAACCGCCATTTTCAAGAAACGGTCCATCCTCTATGGGTTGAACTACGCAAAAAATACCAAGCGGTCCAATTTCATTTTGGTGGAGGGCAATATCGATGTGATTACCCTCCACCAAGCGGGGTTTGACAATACGGTGGCTACCATGGGGACCGCCCTCACGGAAGAGCACATCCGGTTACTGGAACGATATACCAAGGAACTGGTGTTGTGCTACGACAACGACGCTGCCGGAGAGGACGCAACCCAGCGGGCTATCGCGTTGCTTAGAAATTCAGGAGTCGGTGTGCGGGTGCTCAAGCTTCCTAAGAAACAATTTCCTGATGGCACGTTGGGCAAGCAGGACGCAGACGACTACATCAAAAACTTTGGTCCAGGGGCTTTTGAGGGCTTGATGGACCAGAGCGCAAACTCAGCTGAATACCGTTTGGACGTGGTGCAAGCTCAGTATGATCTGGGTCGGGATGACCAACGGGCGGCCTATCTCCAAGCGGCGGCAGAGGTTATTGCGGGCTTTCCCAGTCCGGTGGAACGAGATATTTATGCCGGCCGCTGTGCTGAAATGGCAAGAGCATCCAAAGACGCCGTTGTTCAGGAGGTGGACCGCTTCCGAAAAAAGCGTTTTCGGGAGGCCAAAAAACAGGAGGAACGCCGAAACCTGGCTGTTACTCGTCAACGCCAGCCGCAAGACAGGGGTCTACGGTATGCTCATGTACATTCTGCCGAGGCGGAGAAAGGTGTGCTGCGGGTGGTATTATTGGATGGGGGGTTCTTTCGGGAACTGGATGGTTTAGAGCCGGAGAACTTTTCTTCGCCCTTGCTGGGGAAGATTTACGCGTTGCTGCGCACCCAATGGAAGGCGGGCCGGAGTGTGAGTTTGGCGGCGCTGGAAGGGCAGCTGAGTCCGGAGGAGCTGGATGAGCTGACCGCTATCATGCAGGAGCCTCAAGCTCGCAACACGGCTCAGAACGCGTTGAAAGACTGCAAACGGACCATTCTTATGGAGTATCAGAGCCGCGCGGATGATATACACAGCGTAAATGACCTGCTCAAGCTGCGACAGGCGCAAATACAGAAAAAAGCCTATGGAGGATGAAAGACCAATGAGTGAGAAGAAAAAAAACGTGAAAAAAGCAGACGCCGCACCCCACACCCAGGCCAGCCCGGAGAAATTGGAAGCGGCCAAGGCGGAGCTTGCCAAGATGATTGAAGGTGTCCAAAACGGTGAAAAGCTGCTGGAACTCATTGACATCGGCTATAAAAAGGGCAAACTGTCCTCCAGTGAGATGATGGAGACGCTGGATTCCATCAGTCTGGAAAGCGACCAGATGGACAAGGTATACGATGTACTGGAGAATCTGGGCATCGACACCGCTGGAGAGGACTTTCCCCTGGAATTGGACGACGATGTGCTTCCTCCTGTGGCTGAGCTGGAGGAGATTCCGGAGGAGGAAATTGTAGACCCCAACACTCTGGTGGACTCCTTTGCCATTGATGATCCGGTCCGGATGTATCTCAAAGAGATCGGCAAGGTGGACCTGCTCACCCCTGAGAGAGAAGTGGAGCTGGCTCAGGCTATGGGGGCTGGGGCAGCGGCGAAAGAGCAGTTGGCAGAATTGGAAAGGTCTGGGGAAGAGCTGCCCGATGAGGTGCGGCTGGAGCTGAAAAAGACCGTCAAACGGGGCGAGCGGGCCAAGCAGCAGTTGGCAGAAGCCAACCTGCGGTTGGTCGTATCCATCGCCAAGCGGTATGTGGGCCGGGGAATGCTGTTTTTAGATTTGATTCAAGAGGGTAACTTGGGCCTCATCAAGGCAGTGGAGAAATTCGATTTCACCAAAGGGTTCAAATTTTCGACTTATGCCACATGGTGGATCCGTCAGGCCATTACCAGGGCCATTGCGGATCAAGCCCGGACCATCCGCATCCCGGTGCACATGGTGGAGACCATCAACAAGGTCATTCGGGTGAACCGACAGCTGCTTCAGGAGCTGGGCCATGACCCCAGTCCGGAGGAAACTGCGGAAGAGATGGGTATGCCAGTGGAGAAGGTAAGGGAGATTCTAAAAATTGCCCAAGAACCGGTCTCCTTGGAGACCCCGATCGGCGAGGAGGAGGACAGCCATCTGGGAGATTTCATCCCTGATGAGGATGCTTCCGAACCTTCTGAGGCGGCTTCTTTTACGTTGCTGAAAGAGCAGTTGGTAGATGTGCTTTCAACCCTCACTCCCAGGGAGGAAAAAGTATTGCGGCTGCGGTTTGGCATTGAGGACGGGCGAACTCGTACGTTGGAAGAGGTGGGCAAGGAGTTCAATGTTACTAGAGAACGCATCCGGCAGATTGAGGCAAAAGCGCTGAGAAAGCTGAGACATCCGTCCAGAAGTAAAAAGCTGAAGGACTTTTTAAGCTGAGCTTTATATGATGTATGAAAGATGCCGCTTATTGGGCTGAACTCAGCCCAATAAGCGGCATTGAAACGATAGCTGCAGATTCTGCTCTGAACTGACACGGTACGTTTTTTCCACATCGGTGTGCCAGCTGTCAATTCCGCCGACCCCACGCATGGCCCCGCACACGGTGACCACTGTGCGTACGGGCCGGGGGAGTTCTTCTACGTGGGCGGCCTGCTCCAGCTGGCGAGGGGTGTAGGGAATGGCGGAGAACGCAAAGGGCATATCCGTCATTTCCAGAGTCAGCATGCGGCCGTTTGGCGCATGCAGAACGGCCGCATGAGTATCTACATGACAGCCGCATTCCTGGGGAACCAGATAAGCGGGGATATGGGGCGTCTCCCGGTGCCAGCCGAACAAGCCGCCTTTCTTACGGTCCGGGTAGGTCTCTCCGGACAGGCCCAGCCACTCCGTCTGTTCCAGTGGTTCCGGAGTCTCGAACCGCAGGCCGAACAGGGGCAGGCCGGGCCGTCCAGTCCCACCGTGATACCGGGCATCCACCGTCATTATGCCAGTATCGTCTACGGTATAGGTCACATCAGTTTTCAATCCGGGCAAAGCGGGGGAGGTATAGCAAAAACGGATGGAGAGGCTGTGCTCACTCTCGCTGAGCACCTCCCACTTTTCGCACGTTTGCCAAGCGTCCGCCGCCGCCCAGATGGAGCTTGACGTGGCGAAACCGTTCCCCAGGTCGTTTTCCGTAGGGGCTCGCCAATAAGCCGGACGGGGAGCACGCCACAGCCATTCCTGGTCGTCTATGTGCAGAGAGACAGGACCGCCCTCGGCGTAGGAGAATATTACCTCGAACCCTTCTGTTCGAACACCCAAGGCTCCATCGCCGTGGATAATACAGAGGGGGGATTTTTTTGCCTTGAGCGCAGGTAGGGCCATACACTCTGCCGCTTTTTCATTGGCTGCATCATGCCGGGCCCGTTTCTGAGGGGAGGAATACCAATAGCGCACCTCCTGCATGGCGGGTTTTGGACTGCCGTCGGCAAACACAATGCCGTTGCCGCTGAAAGCATAATCAGTTTGTCGGTCGCCGAAGTCGCCGCCGTAGCCTAATACCCGCTCGCCATTACAATTTGTATGCCACAGGGCCTGGTCCATGTAATCCCAAATAAAGCCTCCCTGGTACATGGGAAATTCCTCGCCCAAACGGATGTAGCTTTCCATACCGCCTAGAGAATTACCCATGTTGTGCATATACTCGCAGAGGATAAAAGGTTTTTTGGGGCTGTTTTCCAGATAGGACCGGATGTCTTGAGGGCAGGCGTACATCCGGCTTTCCACGTCGGAGATGCTGTCATATCCGGGACAGTTGAAAGTTCCTTCGTAGTGCACCACCCGGCTGGAGTCGTTTTTACGGAAAAAGTCTGCCATGGCCTGAATGCAGGTGCCGGCGTAGGACTCGTTGCCACAGGACCAGAACAGGATGGACACATGGTTTTTGTCCCGCTCGAACATAGACCGAGCCCGGTCCACCACGCAGTCCTTCCATTCCGGCAGACTCCCCGGCACATTCCAGGAGGGCTCAATGGTCCCCAGCTTTTGCCAGGACCCGTGGCTTTCAAGATTGGCTTCATCCATCATATAGATGCCATGCTGGTCGCACAGGTGATACCAGGGGGTCTGATTGGGATAGTGGGAGGTGCGCACGGCGTTGATGTGGTTCCGGAGGAATATGGCCATGTCCGCCTCCATGTCCGCCAAGCCGATGGCCCGGCCCGCTTCCGGGTTCCATTCGTGGCGGTTGACGCCGTTGAGCACCAGGCGCTCCCCGTTAAGAAGAAGCAGGCAGTTTTTTAACTCAAATCGACGGAAGCCGGTGTGATAAGGAACCACCTCTGTGACGGTCCCGTCCGGGGCAGTGAGAGTCAGCGTCACCCGGTACAGTTCCGGGTGTTCATGGTTCCAGGGACGGACGTTTTCAAAGCGGAAAGGCTGGCTGCGCAGATATTTGCCCTCCGCTTCCAGCTTCAGTGGACCGTTGAACAGCATCCCTTGTTCCGGGTGGGTGATTTCGCAGCGGACCTCCGCTTCTCCCTCCAGCAGCAAGCGAATGGACAAAGTCCCAGTGGTATTGTCCTCCTCCAATCCGGCTTGGAGCCACAAATCCTCTAGGTGAGCCGCAGGCTTGGCGTACAAGTACACCGAGCGGAACAGCCCGGAGAAACGGAAGAAATCCTGATCCTCAATCCAGGCGGCGCTGGAGCGTTTGTATACTTCTACACACAGACGATTGCCCGTCTCACGGATATGGGGGGTCAAGTCGAACTCTGACGGGGTGAAGCTGTCCTCGGCATAGCCCACAAAGTGTCCGTTGAGCCAAACGTAAATGGCTTGCTCCGCCCCCTGGAAGCTGACACACACCCGTTTGCCCCGCAGGCCGGGGTCCAGGTCGAATTCCCGGGCGTAGCTGCCTACCGGGCAGTCGTTCCAATCAATCTGAGGAGGGCGCAGTTCTGAGCGTCCATCCCATGGGTAGAGGGTGTTGATGTACTGAATTTGGCCATATCCCTGGGTTTCTATATGACCAGGGACTAAAATTGTGCTGAATTGGGAATCGTCAAACTCCTCCCCCCAGAAATCCGCAGGGCGGACGGCGGGGTTGGGGCTCCATTGGAAGCGCCATGCTCCGTCCAGGGACTGCCGCAGGGAGCTCTCCCCCCATTCCATCTCCTGGGCGGAGGCATAGCACACATGGTCGGAGTGGGCGTCCAGACGATTTACCCGAAATGTGGCGGGGTTGGTGATCCAATTAAAATTTGCCTCCATGAGGAGACCTCCCTTAATTTTTGATTCTATTCTTGTGTTAATTAATGATCGGCGTGTCTGTGCAGAGGAATAACCCCGGTCTGAGTAAGATTTTGATTGGAGAAGAGGCTGTAACAAGAAATAGGAGCAGGTTTTAGAAAAATGTGGAAACAGGAACATGCGGCTGTTAAAATCCTTCCAAAGAAAACCAGCGGCTGAATTTGAATACACTGCCAAATCTTGCGGATAATACAGGTGGAACGATATAAAAATGCCGTGGAAAACCGCGGCGGAACGCAGGAGGAAAACCATGAAAGCAACCGGGATCGTGCGCCGCATCGACTAATGCGGTATAATGGGACAAAGTCGGGAACCGTTGATATGACTGGATTTCTTGCTGATTTTGTCCAAACTTCAAAAAGAAAAACCGGCCTTGAGCCAGTCCCGACTACATAAAAACCTCATTGTCAGGAGGTGGAAACCGTTGGGGCAGGAAGGCACTCACTGCACCTGAAGGGAGATGCGGTGGGTGCCTTTGCTTTTACGCAACTGAAACGGAGGGTTTTATAAAAATGAGTGTTATCATTTCGCTGACCAATCAAAAAGGGGGCGTGGGAAAGACCTCCAGCGCACTGAACCTGGGAGCTGCTCTCAAAATTTCCGGCATGAAGGTGTTAGTTATCGACAACGACCCCAAATGCCGAATTCGGCATTTGGGGTCATATGCCGAAAAAAAGGAAATGCCGAGGAATTGAAAAGATTCTATCGA
>ERZ808028.1118-NODE-1118-length-17515-cov-3.926826_pt1 | contig 17515 bp, 21 predicted proteins | sample MGYA00380184_ERZ808028 | MGnify/ENA primary metagenome ERZ808028 (study PRJEB31490, sample SAMN06133397) | mouse gut metagenome | isolation source: J8_1 | host: mice | place: China: Chengdu | collected 2015-05 ...
TAATCACATGATGATTACCGCCAAGCGTTAAGTTTCCTACTTGAATAGGGCGAGTTTCTAATCTGTTCAATTTTATCACCTCACACCCATTATAGCATGTCTAAAAAAAAAGAAAACCCTATTGATTATTTTTCAATAGAGTTTACTAATTTTGATAATCTTGATTTCTGTCTAGCAGCATAGTTTTTATGGTGGATGCCTTTAGATACAGATGAGTCTAATTTTGAAGCAGCATGGTTGAAAGCAACGACTGCAGCTTCTTTATTGCCAGCTTCAACTTCAGCTAAAACATTTTTAATCGCAGTTTTTAAACTTGATTTGAATGAAGTGTTAGCTGCACGTTTAGCATTATCATTTTTATAACGTTTAATTTGTTGTTTCATGTTTGCCATTTTCTTTCACCTCGCTTTTTAACTACTGTAATATATTAACAAATTCATATCAAGAATGCAACTATTTTTTAAAAAAAGGCATATAAATCTAGTTATCTATGCATAATAAAAAATGGTGAGATTATGAGAAATTTTATATATCGCAGTGATTTATCAGTTGATTTAAGAGAAGAAGAAGATTTTACAGCCGATCATCATTATGAAAAACAGATACTCAATCAAATTATCGTTGAGAGAATGACGCTTCATAGTGATGATGATAGGTACGCTAAAAAGAAAGGGAAGTATGTATCATTAAGTTTTGAAGAGATTTATTTAGAAGAGATTAGAGAGCAATTGATTAAGGTTTTAAATCAGGAAATTGTTTCAATGCTGGCGTATTTGAACCTATCCAAGCCACAAAAGGTGCTTGTCTGCGGTTTAGGCAATCAACAATTAGCTTGTGACAGTTTAGGACCGTTATTACAAGATGAGCTTTTGGTCAGCGCTCATTTAAAAGACCATGCCTTAACACCGAATATGCCCAAAGTGGCTTTGTTGATTCCACGTGTTAAAGCGCAAACAGGAATTGAAACATTTGAAATTATTGCTGGGACAATCGAAAAATTTAAACCCGATGTCGTTTTTGCGATTGATGCTTTGGCTACCAAAAACTTAAGCAAGGTTAATCATGTCATTCAGCTATCAAGTGCAGGCATACAGCCCGGCAGTGGTGTAGGTAATCATACAAAAGCTTTAAGCACGGAAGCTTTAGGAGTGCCTTTGATTAGCTTAGGTGTGCCTACAGTTGTCGATTGTGCTTCGATTACTTATGATGTTTTGCGATTATTGGAAGATTATTTTGCCAGTCAGATTCAGCGTCCTTATGAGAAACTTAAAGTCGCTAAAAGAACAATCGATCATTTACGTTTGGAAAGAACGCAAAGAGAAATGTTGCTAGGGGAAATAGGTAAGCTGACAGATGACGAAAAACGCTATTTATTAGAGGAAGTGCTTCGTCCGACAAGCCTAAATATGATTGTCATGGATAAAAATACTGATATCGAAATTAAAGAATTAGCTAAAGTAATTGCTCATGCTTTAAATGATACATTTTTAAAGGGATGAAAATCCCTTTTTTTGTGTACTTATTTTGCCATAATCCGCATAGATTGAAGTGTATAATGAAAGAGGTGGCAAGATGAAAAGAAATACATGGCTATCTGTTTTGCTTAAAGTAGTCGTCGTTGTTTTTGTTTTAGGTGTTTTACATAAAAATCAATTGTTTGTAAGCTTCGTTAAAGGTGTAGATGTTGGCTATTTAACAAGTTTTAAATCATTTGATGTCCAAGATATCGTAAATGAGCCGTTGCATTTGGTAAGTACCAATGACGCTAGTACAATGCTTGTTCACCAAGTAGATACATCTTCTAAAACAACCTTAGAAGATTCCCCTAAAACAGACAAAGATGAACAAAAGGAACAGAAGACAACACCAAAAAAGAGAATCTATATATATAACACACATCAATATGAAGGGTATCAATCGCATACGGTTATGGACGGAGCAAGGTATCTCAAGGCTTTACTGGAACAAAAAGGCTATGAGGTTATTTTTGAAGAAAATGATTTTGAAGCCTATAAAAGAAAGAATAACATGGATTTAACCGAAACCTATCCTACAAGTAAAATCTTTATGGAGCAGGCTTTAAAAACTTATGGTAATTTTGATTTAATCATTGATTTTCATCGTGATGCGATTGGCAAAGAGGCTTCGACTTTTACCGCAAACAATAAAAGCTATGCGAAACTGATGATGGTTGTCAGTATGTCCTCTAGCAATTATAAAAGCGTTGAAGCTAACAGTGAAAAGATTCATCAGGCTGTTGATGCCATTCAACCGGGGATTATGCGTTCTGATTTTAAAAGAGAAAATGTTTATTATAATCAGCAGTATGCCTCTAAGATGGTTTTAATAGAGGTCGGTGGAATGGATAACACCTATGAAGAAGTCACTAATTCCCTTGATGTGCTTGCCGTAGCTATTGATCACTGTTTAAAGGAAGGGACGATTCAATGAAAAATATTTTAATGGATATTTGCTTAGTTTTGTTGATTTTGATGATTGGCAGTCAAATATTGGATACGAATGCAAATAAGCAACAAATTTTGAATCAGAATATACAAACATTTGAAAAAGATGTTGTTTCAGGTGAGATTAAAGAATACTATACCTTAGCGAAAGAAACAGAACCTAATAAGGTAAGTCAATTTGTAGAAGGGCTAAGTGATTTTTCTAGAGAGAGCATCAAAGTTTTAGTAGAGGCATTTGCCATCTTGTTTAACGGATTTTAAATAAAATACTTGTTTTCCATGTTCAATAGCTGTTTTCTTTGGTATAATAGAAATGGTGATGAAAATGGAAAAAATAAGAATCGTATTTATGGGAACAGCCGATTTTTCAAAAGCTGTCCTTGAGATGTTAATTGCAGAGAATTACAATATTGTGGGTGTTGTCAGTCAACCTGATAGACCGGTAGGCAGAAAGCATATTTTGAAGCCAACGCTAGTGAAAGAAGTAGCTTTAGAACACCAGTTGCCTTGCATTCAACCGGAAAAAATCAAAACAGATTATCAAGCTATTTTAGATTTGAAGCCTGATTTAATTATTACAGCGGCTTATGGTCAAATTGTACCAAAAGCTATTTTAGAAGCCCCAAGACTTGGGTGTATCAATGTGCACGCTTCCCTTTTACCTAAATTAAGAGGAGGGGCACCGGTTCATCATGCCATTATTGACGGTTATCAAGAAACAGGTGTTACAATCATGTATATGGCTTCAAAAATGGACGCAGGTGATATGTTGGCAAATGTAAAGACTGCGATTAGTCAAGATGATAATGTCGGTATTTTATATGAGCGTTTAACAATCCTAGGAAAAGATTTATTAAAGGATATTTTACCTATGTTTATTGAGGGAAAGTTAACTGCTGTGAAACAAGATGAAGCAGAAGTGACATATGCTCCGACTATCACTAGAGAAGAAGAACATATCTATTTTGATAAGACGGTCGATGAAGTTGAGCGTCATGTTCGTGGCTTAACGCCTTGGCCTTCAGCTTATGCTGTATATCAAGGAGAAAATATTAAAATTTGGAAAGGGCATGGCATTAAAGATTATGTTTACGCTAAGCCGGGAACTATTATGCAAATTGATAAAACCGGTATCTATGTTGCTTGTCAAGATGGTTTGTACTGTATTGAGGAATTACAAGTTCCAGGGAAGAAACGTATGTCTATTAAAGATTATTTGAATGGGCGCAATCAGTTTATGTTGAATGCTTATTTTGAATAATCATTAAATTTAAGAAAAAAGGCGAAGAAAGGCGATTGATAGAGGAAGGTCAATCATCAGAAATCTTCGCCTTTTAGTTTGAAAATATTCTTGTATAGGATTGATTTTAACGATATTCCACAGAATAATAAATAAGCACAGAGAAGTATTTTTTTTATTCATAATAGGAATTTAAAAGGCAATATCATACTGTTTTTTTGTTATTTAAATAAAATATATCTTTCCACAAAAAGAATAAATTCTAATTTTCTCTTACACATAAAAGGTAAAAATATGTAAGAAATTTTAAGAGCCTTTATATATGATATAATCATTATAAGGACAAAAGCTCTGTATCAATAATGATTTATGTGAGATAAGCAGAGGTTATTTATGTGTAAAAAAACGATGTATAAGGTTATTGCTATACTTTTGGTTTCTAGTCTTTTAGTGGGAATAATACGTAATATTCCTGTAAAAATTCAAGTTGATTTAATTGAACTAAAGGATATAGAAGCTCTATATGACAATAGAAAATTTAGAAAGAAATATGAGATTGAAGCTGTTTTAGCAGGATTGTATAGTGTGCGGGTTGAACTAATTGGTTTTTCTGAAAATAAATTCTATGTAAAAATGAGGGGGGATTCCAAAAGTATGAGTATCGATATTTGAAAAAACTATCTAATGAAAAAGTAACTTGGTTCATATTTAGTAATGAAAAAATCAGATATAATGATATTTCTGATTTTGGAGAGATAAATCTATATAACTATTCAGTGCCTAATGAAGAAATATATATTTTGGTATTTCCAAATGGATGTGGCATTTTGTTATGTTATTTAAGTATTTTATTAAACCCTTTAAAACTATGAAGTAGAGAATACAAAAGAAAGTGAAATGCAAAATAATAGGTACTTTCTTAGACGGATAAATTAGCGATGAGGTATCAATAGCTGTGTTTAGTTTATAGATTTTTTATGTTTATTTGACACACGAGGGGACAATTTTTATAAAAAACAAAGTGAAACCGGACAACCGGTTTTTTTTCTTGTTTAAATTTGTTATAATAGAAAAAGAAAAGAGGGATTTGTATGCGCATGGTTGATTTAATTGAAAAAAAGAAACATGGTTCTTCATTGACGCAACAAGAAATTGCTCAAATGATAGATGCTTATATGAAAAATGAAATTCCCGATTATCAAATGAGTGCTTTTTTGATGGCTGTTATTTTTCAGGGAATGGACGATGAAGAAACAGCTAACTTGACATTAGCGATGCAAAGAAGTGGGGAAACCATTGATTTAAGTGAGATTGATGGTATAAAAGTTGATAAACATTCGACAGGTGGTGTTGGCGATAAAACAACGCTAGTATTAAGCAGTATTGTCGCAAGCTTAGGAATTCCGGTCGCTAAAATGAGTGGGCGCGGTTTAGGACATACAGGTGGTACTTTAGATAAACTAGAAGCCATTCCTCATTTTAATATTTCCCTTTCTAAACAAGAGTTTCTTCAGCAAGTTAAAAATATCGGCTTAGCGGTCATTGGGCAAAGTAAAACACTTGTTCCAGCTGATCAACGCTTATATGCGTTACGAGATGTAACAGGTACGGTTAATTCAATTCCATTAATTGCTTCTTCCATTATGTCTAAAAAGTTGGCGTGTGGTTGTGATGCCATTTTATTAGATGTAAAATTCGGCCATGGAGCATTTATGAAAGATGAAAAGGAGGCCGAAAAATTAGCACGTTTGATGATTCAAATCGGAAAACACGCCCATAAAAAAGTCAGAGCGGTTATCTCTAATATGAATGAACCATTAGGTTATACGATAGGCAATATGTTAGAGGTTAAAGAGGCGGTTGAAACCTTGCAAAATCAAGGTGTTGAAGACTTTACGCACTTGTGTTTATTAGAGGCAGCTCATCTATTAGTGATGGCAGAATATGTCGATAATGAAAAAGAGGCTTATGCAATAGCCAGACAACAGTTAGTTAATGGCAAGGCTTATGAGAAATTTAAAGAAATGGTCATAGCTCAAGGTGGCGATGTGAGTTATATTGAGGATTTCTCTAAATATCCTAAGCCAAAATATGCTAAAATATATACAGCCAAACAAGATGGCTATCTTGCCGATATCAATGGCTTATATTTAGGGTTAGCTTGTATGAAAGTCGGAGCAGGTAGAGAAACAAAGGAAGACTGTATCGACCATTTAGCAGGTATGGTTTTAGATGTGAAAACAGGGGCTTTTGTGCATCAAGGCGATCGACTTTTAACGCTTTATAGTAATCAAGAAATAACATCGGAAATTGATGCGTTGATTAGACAAGCATATACTTACAGTCTAACACCATCAGCACCAAAACAAGTGGTAGAAATGGAGGTTTTATAAATGGCTTTAGATTATATAGATTTAGTTCTTTTCGGGGCAATGTGTTTAGATTTAATATTTAAATCTATTAAGTACAATAAAGTCAAAAAAACGATGGGGAAATGGAAAAGGTACCAATATAATGCCACTAAATTAAGAGATGTTTTATATGTGGTTATTTTAGCTTTATCCGCACTTTTTGTAGGCTATCGGATGTACACTATCATTGCCAAAGTTGATTGGCAGTTTCCTAAAATTTGTATTTTGATTCCTTTGATTGATTATTATGTCTTATGGGATTGGTTTTTACATGGCATTTATTATAATCCGAGATACATTTTCTATAAATCAGAATTATATGAGTTTAGAAGGGCTGTGCATATTTATCGTGAATTAGTGAGGGATCATTATGAATATGATATGGTTTATCGTTTAAAAGAAGGCGGCTTAAGAGATGTATTTATTAAGATACCAAATGAAAAAGAAGCGTATGAACTTTTAGCTCACATTCCGTTTGAGGAGGAGCATTGATGAAAAAAGTAGCGGTCTTAGGTACATCTTGTTTAGATAGAGTCATCATGCCTCGTCTAACGCCTAATTTTCAATTTGAAAAAACAACCCAAGTGACAGAAACAGATAGCTTTGGCGGATCAATGCATAACATTGCCTATCATTTAGCCTTATTAGGTGCGAATGTTACGTTTTATACAAAAATAGGCGATGATGCTTTATCATCACAATTAGTTGAAGAAATGAAAGAAGCTAATGTCAATGTAGTGGCTAAAGTAGTTCAAGGTCCTTGTCCTGTTTTCACTTGCCTACAAGATGCCAGTCAAAAAATCTATTTATCTTCAGTTAGTGAAGATTACTTCTATCACGGACAAGATCAGTTAGAGCCTAAGGCTTTTGAGGATATTGCTTATGGGATTACCGATAATAATCAAGATGATTTCTTTTTGCATCTAATGGCTATTTCTCCTAAGACAAAATGGGTTATGAACGCTCGTAAAATTCCTTTAGAATGGTTTAAATATTTAGATGGCTATATTTTGAACCGTGAGGAGATGACAAATTATGATTTTGGAAAGTTAGGTGATGTCGAAGCTTTCGCAAGTCATTGTCTTGGTTTAGGGCTGAATTGGCTGATTGTTACTTTGGATAAAGATGGTTTGGCTTATTTTGATGAAACAGGTGGACTCTATTTTCAATCATTAGCGACAGGCTCAGGTGTAAGTTTAGGCTGTGGAGATGCTTTCAGTGCAGGTTTAATGTATGCCAGAAGCATGGATTTATCAATGCAAGAAGCTATTCAATACGGTTTGAAGGCATCGGCTTTGATTTATAAAAAGTCAACAGCTATATCAAAAGATATTGTTTTGATAAAATAAGATGAATAAATTGGTAGGATTTACCCATATATTAAGTATGGGAGGTTTTGCCAATGAAGAAGAACGATATTATTGAACACTTATTTGATAAAAAAATTATTGATGAAGATACCAAAAGAGCGATATATAGTTATTATGAGTATCTTGATTTAATTGAAGAAGCTAATCAAAAGCTTCCTGATGTGATTTATGTTTAAGAGAGTAGATATATATATAAGTATTTAAAACGGATATGGCAGCATATTCGTTTTTGTGTATAAGAAAGAAGTCTAGTGCATAGATTGAAATAGTAGGAGGGAGAATAGATGAGAAAAATCTTTACATTTTTACTGACTTTAGTTATGGTACTAGGGTGTGTTCAGGTAAAAGCCAATAATGATTTAGCAGCTCAGGCGGGTGCGGCTATTTTGATGGAGGCAAGTCATCAAGATATTTTGTATGCGAAAAATGAGAATGAAAAAATGTATCCGGCAAGCACGACAAAAATAATGACGCTCATTTTAATCTTTGAAGCTTTAAATGACGGTTCTTTAAAGATGGACGATATGGTAACGACAAGTGCCTATGCTTCAAGCATGGGAGGAAGTCAAGTTTATTTAGAAGAAGGGGAAACTTTAAGTGCTTCCGATATGATTAAATCAATTGTCATCGCTTCGGCAAATGACTGTTGTGTTGCAATGGCTGAAAGATTAGAGGGAAGCGTTGAAAAATTTGTAGAGAAAATGAATGAAAAAGCGAAAGAGCTTGGTTTGGAGAATACGCATTTTGTGAATTGTACGGGACTACATGACGATAATCATTATACAAGTGCTAAGGACTTGGCTATCATGGCTAGTTATTTGCTTAAAATAGGTGAGAAAAATCTTATGCAGTTCACGACCATGTATGATGGTTATATTCGCGAAGGGGAAAAGAAATTCTGGTTAGTTAATACGAATAAACTACTTAACCAATATGAAGGTGCCGATGGCTTAAAAACGGGCTTTACCAAGGAAGCAGGTTATTGTTTGGTCGCTACCGCAAAACGTAATGGGGTACGTATGATTAGTGTTATTTTAAATGAAAAGGAAGCGAAAGTCAGAAATCAGGAGAGCATGCAGTTGCTTGATTATGGCTTTAATCAATATACGACAGCTACACTTTATAAAAAAGGTGATGTGATTACGGAATTAGAAGTACCTAATTCTAAGGAAAAACGTATTCCTGTAACAACTGCAGACGATATAGTGTACGCAGTTAAGAAAGGGGAGGAAGATAATCCTGATTACAGTATTGACATATCTAAACATGAAGCCCCAATTTTGCAAGGTGAGCAAGTAGGAAGATTAGTTATTCGCAAAGAAGAACGTGAAATCGAAAGCTTTCCTTTAATTGCCGGTACTGATGCAACACCTTTAAGTTTTTCTGAATGGATTTATGATATTTATAAAGATTTATTATTAGCTTAAGCCTTGCTTTAAATAAGTAAGGTTTTTTATTTTATCTCTTTTGTTTCGACATCTTTTGAAAAACACATACGCTATGATAGTAAGCGGAGGTTAGAAGTATGGAAAATAAAATGAAATTTGATATCACCGACAACAGCTTAACTGTTTATTTTTTCGGTGATATTGATCATGAAACGACACTAGCGTATCGTGATCGCTTAGTAGAAAAAATCGCTGAAGGTAAATTTGAACGTGTTATTTTGAATTTTGCCTCTGTGACATTTATTGATAGTTCAGGTATCGGTATGGTTTTGGGTCGATATAATCAAGTTAAAAAGTATGGCGGTAAATTATATTTGGCACAATTGCCGGAGGCTACATATAGATTATTCGATTTAACTGGTTTATTTAGTATTATTGAAGTTATTTCGCAAAAAGAAGGAGTGACTAGTCATGAATGAAGCTTGTTTGCTGTTTGATGCCAAAATTGAGAATGAGCCATTTGCCAGATGTGTTGTGGCTTCTTTTATTGCAAGATTAAATCCGACAATGGACGAATTAGTTGAAATCAAGACCGTTGTTTCCGAAGCAGTAGCCAATGCGATTATTCATGGCTATGATGGACAAGAGGGCAAAGTCGAAATGAATTTAAAATTAGACAATCGCACTTTAACCGTTACGATTAAAGACGAGGGATTAGGCATTGAAGACATTTCCAAAGCACTCCAGCCTTTATATACAACCAAAGCCCATTTAGAGCGTTCGGGTATGGGAATGACAATTATGGAGAGTCTGTCAGATGATTTTAAGATTGATTCAGAGGTAGGCAAGGGAACAAGAGTAACGATTGTTAAGCGACTAAAGGAAGTTTCTATCCATGAATCAGACCATTGATTTAATTATACTTGCACAAAATGGGGATGAAGAAGCAAAAGCAAGAGTTGTCAAGGAAAATGTAGGTTTAGTTTGGTCGATGGTTCATCGCTTTAAAAATAATTTCTATGATAAAGAGGATTTATTTCAAATTGGCTGTATTGGTTTAATGAAAGCTATTAACCACTTTGATATAAGCTATAATGTTCAATTTTCAACTTATGCTGTTCCGATTATTATGGGTGAGATTAAACGCTATTTTAGAGATGATGGTTCTATTAAAGTTTCTCGCTCTTTAAAAGAATTGCATTTGAAAGTTCAAAAAGCTAAAGAGGTTTTATTAGGGGATTTAGATCATGAGCCTACTTTATATGAGATTGCGGATTATTTGCAGGAGGATATAGGCAATATTATCTTAGCTGAAGAATCTAGCTATTATCCAACGTCACTTAATGAACAGATTTATGAAAAGGACGGTTCAAAAATAAGTGTTGAAGATAGAATAGAAGATACTAAAAATAAGCTATGGTTTGAGAAAATGGCTTTAGAGATGGAAATTGCTAAATTAGATGAAAAAGAAAAATTGATTATCATGATGCGTTATTATTATGACTTTAATCAAGACAGCGTGGCGAAGCGTTTAGGCATTTCGCAAGTGCAAGTGTCCAGACTAGAGAAAAAGATTATTTTAAAATTGAAGAAAAGATTATTAGAGGACGAGTAGCAATACTCGTTTTTTGCTTCAATATAGAGATAAAATGTGCTATAATTTCATATATTAGGTTAGGAGGGATTGAAATGTCCTTTGAAAAAGCAGATGAGATGGCTGATTTTTATAAAGTGATTGGAGATAAAACAAGAGTCAAGATTTTATATACTTTGGTAAGCAAAGAGTGTTGTGTTTCGGAAATCGCAACTTCTTTAAATATGACACACTCAGCTATAAGTCATCAGTTAGCGAAATTGAAAGAATATCGTCTTGTCAAATCAAGAAAAGACGGCAAGGAAAGTTACTATTCATTAGATGATGAACATATCTTAGAAATATTTAATCTAACCTTGGAACATCTTAGGCATCACTAAGATGTTTTTATCTAAAAAGATAGCGATTACATCAATGCTTTTTGCTAAAAAATGTTTTGTAAATTAAAGATTTATGATACAATAAACGCATGAAAAAAAGGAGGAATGAAGATGGATAAATTTATTTTAGCTCCAGGACCTACGCAGTGTAAAGAAGAACTGTTAAAGGTGCTTTCAGAACCTGTGATGTATCATCGCAGCAGCGACTTTAGAAAAATGTATCAACAAACACGTGAAAATCTTGAAAATATGATGGGCTTGAAAGATGGGCACGCTTTAGTTTTAACTTCTTCGGGAACGGGGGCAATGGAGGCTTCGGTAGCCAATTTTTTTAATCCTCATGATCCTGTTTTAGTTATCAGCATCGGGCATTTTGGTCATCGTTTTTTAGAAATTTGTGAAGTGTATCGTTTGAATGTCAAATGTTTAGATTATCCAATCGGCGAAAGCTACAACTATCTTGAAGTTAAAAACTACATTGAAACCCACCCTGAATTAAAAGGTGTCTTCATTACGCATCACGAAACAAGCAGTGGTGTTTTAAACAAATTAGAACCTATCGGTAAATTAGTTGCGAAAATGCCGGAATGCTTATTGATTGTCGATTCAATCAGTGGTTTTTTAGCTCACCCAATGGAAATGAGTAATTGGCATATTGATTGTCTTTTAGCTTCCAGTCAAAAAGGCTTTTTAATTCCACCGGGATTAGCGATTGCCGGTTTATCCGCTAAAGCGCTCAATGCTTTAAATCGTGGAGAGTTGCCACGTTATTATAACGATTTTAGAAAGTATATTAATATGCTTTCTGAAAACGAAACACCATTTACACCTAGTATTTCCTTGATGGTGGCTTTGAACAAGGCGTGTCAATACCTTCAGGAATACGGGTTGGAAAATTATTATGCTCATCATTATGAATTACGCACTTATTTAGCCGACCGATTAGAAGCGATGGGCTTTGATGTGAATGTCGTTAAAGAGGAAGATCGTGGCAATGTTTTGGTGCTTTTAAGAGTGAAAGAAGGCATGGACGCTAAAGTGATTCATGATGTTTTAGATGATAATGGCTTTATTGTCGCTACTGGTTTTGGTGAAAATAAAGCCAAAATGTTGCGTATTGGCGTCATTGGAGAAGTTGTCAAAGAAGACATCGATCGCTTTTTAGGTGTTTTTAAAACAGTGCTTGACAAGTTATATGGTTAAAAGAAAGGTGGAAGGATATGAGTTATCGTTTTAAATTAACTAATGGCAATGCGATTTTAAATTTTAGTGAGGAGTATTACCATACACCTATTCAGCTGATTGAAAGCGAAGGTTTTAGAATGGTATTAAAGGCTTTTGTTGAAGACGGCAAAGCCAGTGAAAATGATGTTTATTTATATCTTCATGCCTGCAATCAAGATGATGGCTTGTTAGTGAAGGACTTAAGAAATATTGCCAGATTGCTTTTGATTATGAAAGTGGAAGAAGTTTCTGAAACATATGAACAATATAAATGTTATTTTGAAGATCGTGAAATGTTCTATACAATTATCGAGCGCTTTTATTTATTTTGGCGTCGTCATCAACGCTATGCGGTTGTCTTTAACGATCATCAGCAGTCAGGCTTCCAAAATGTCGGTTTCGTAGACGCTCAAAATCAATTTGAATCATTGATTTTACAAACTTATCGTCAGATTGAGGAAACAGCTTTAGGTCATAAAAATAGAGTATATCGTCAGATTACAGCCGGAGTAAATGCCGGTTTAACGGTCAGTCGCATGAGAGCAATGCTACCTTATGCTTATCGTGAATTAGACGAAATTCCTTTTATCGAGTCAATTGTCATTCATCCACCTTTTATTACGTACAGTAAAAGAAATAAACGTGACGGTACTTTTCCGGAAGTCAGCAGCAATCCAATTGAGGGTAAACGCTTTGATTCTGAACAGTGGTTCTGTTATCCTGCCAAAGTCGGCGATTTATTAGCTTACATTTATTTTAATGTTGATTATATGGCTCAAGGGATTACCTTATGTAACTTATTTGAGTTAGCTGATGAACAAGAATACCGTAATCAAAAACCGGATATTTTATATGTATTCGGTTATGATGATGATCAAAAATATCAGGGCTTCTATCAAGATGATGAAAATGATTTAATTGTCGGTTGTTTATCATTAAGTGAAGATTTCGATTATTTTGGTTATATGAAAAAAATGGTTTTAACTTTGCATAACATTCGCAAATTAAACCAAAAAGAATTGCCTATTCATGGAGCAATGGTTGAAGTTACGCTTCATACAAGTGCTAAGCGTAATATTATTATTATGGGAGATAGCGGAGCCGGTAAATCAGAAACAATCGAACAGCTCAAAGGTGTCGGTAAAAAATATATTCGTGATATTAAAACAATCTATGATGATATGGGCTTGCTTTCTAAAGCAGAAAATGGACAAATCGTTACTTCGGGAACAGAAATTGGGGCATTTGTGCGTTTAGATGATTTAGATGCCGGTTATGGCTATAAAGAATTAGACCGTTCTGTCTTCATGAATCCTGACAAAGTTAATGCACGTATCGTTATTCCGATTACAAGCTACCGTGATGTTGTCGCAAAGCATCATGTCGATTATATTTTCTATGCCAATAATTACGAAGATGGTGAAGAAGCGATTTCTTTCTTCAATAATACCAAGGAAGCTTTAGAGGTGTTTAGAAGAGGTGCAAGAATGGCTAAAGGTACAACCACAGAGATGGGAATTGTCGAAAGCTATTTTGCTAACCCATTCGGACCTGTTCAACGCCAGCAACAAACTGAACCAATCCTTGAAGATTATTTTGAAGAAATGTTTAGACAAGGGGTTAAAGTCGGACAAATCCGTACACGTTTAGGTATTCGTGGCAAAGAGCATCAAGGTCCTAAAGATGCTGCAAAAGCAATCTTAAATTTGATTACAGAAAAATAGAAATAAACTCGTATTATCAATAGATGATGCGAGTTTTTAAATATTATTTTGATGTTTCCTGTTTGAATAGTGTCATCTATTTTATCTGAGATTAAAGATGTACTTGATGTTTTGGTGGAAAGGGTTTACAATAATGGTATGAGTAAAGGGGGAGAAGTCAATGTATAATTTTGATGAAGTTGTAAATCGTTTCGGTACTGACAGTGTTAAGTGGGATTTAATCAAAACTAATTTTCAAACCGATGATATTATTCCGATGTGGGTAGCGGATATGGATTTTAAAGTTTTACCTGAAATTCGTCAGGCCTTGGAAAAACGTCTAGGTCATGAAATTTACGGATATTCATGCATAGGCAATGATTATTTACAAGCGGTTGTGGATTGGATGAAAAATCGTCATCATTGGGAAATTGCAAGTGATTGGATTGTCACAACACCCGGTGTTGTTTCAGCTTTAGCGGTGGCCGTGAATGCTTTTACAGCTAAAGGTGATGCCGTGATTATTCAAAAGCCGGTTTATTATCCTTTTGATCGTGTCATTGAAGCGAATGGGCGGGTTATTATTGAAAATCCAACCATTTTCTGTGATGATCACTATGAAATTGATTTTGAGGATTTTGAAAAGAAAATTGTTGAAAACAATGTGAAAATGTATATCTTATGTAATCCCTATAATCCCATCGGAAAAGTTTGGACTTATGAGGAATTAAAACGTATCGGAGATATTTGTAAGAAGCATCATGTCATTGTTGCATCTGATGAGATTCATCACGATTTTATCTATGAGGGCTATAAACATATTCCGTTTTATGAAGTAGATTCTTCTTATAAAGAGTTTTCAATCATCTGCACAGCCCCTAGTAAAACGTTTAATTTAGCCGGTATGCAGACATCTAATATTATTATCGCAAATGAAGAAATGCGTCAAAAATTTGTTGATATGAAAACAGCTAGTGGCGTTAATGATGCTAACTTTTTAGGCAGATTGGCTTGTCAGACTGCTTATACTTACGGTGCTAAGTGGGTAGATGAATTAGTGGCATATCTAAATGGCAACTTAGAGTTTATGATTAGTTACTTTAAAGAAAATTTGCCGCAAGTTAATGTGATTAAACCTCAAGGTCTATACTTAGTTTGGGTAGATTTCAGAAGTCTTGGTATGGAACATGAAGCATTAGAGAAATTTATGTTAGAGAAGGCTAAAGTCTGGCTAGATGAAGGCTATATCTTTGGCCATGGTGGCGAAGGGTTTGAGCGTTTCAATATCGCTATGCCTCGTTGCTTATTAGAAAAAGCCTTAAAACAAGTTGCAGAAGCTGTTAAGAGTCTATAAAAAAGGGACACGTTATGTGTCCCTTCAATTTTTTAAATAAGACCTTGACTCATCATTGCTGCTGCAACTTTTTCAAATCCGGCGATATTAGCTCCGGCGATTAGATTGTAGCCTAGATGGTAACGTTCACTGGCTTTTACACTGGCATCGTGAATATTTTTCATGATTTGTTTTAATTTTTCATCAACTTCTTCCTCTGTCCAGCTATAACGCATACTGTTTTGTGACATTTCCAAGGCACTGACAGCAACACCGCCTGCATTAACTGCTTTAGAAGGCGCAACAACTAGACCTGCTTCAATCAAGGCTGTTATGGCATCGGGCGTAGTAGGCATATTGGATACTTCGATATAATATTTTGTTTTGTGAGCAATAATTTTTTTCGCATCTTCAAGTGTTACTTCGTTTTGAATTGCACAAGGCATCACGATATCTGCCTGAACTTCCCAAGCTTTTTGGTTAGGGTGGAATTCGGCGTTGAATTTCTTGGCATAATCTTCCAATGTTACATCATTAGAGCCACGAATTTTTAATAAGAAGGCAATCTTTTCATCTGTGGAAACACCCTCAGGATCATAAATATAGCCTCCCGTACCGGAAATGGTAAGAACTTTTGCGCCCATTTCTTTAGCTTTTAGACATACGCCCCAAGCGACATTGCCATAGCCGGAAATAGCGATAGTTTTGCCTTTTAAAGTATCATTGAAATGTTTCATGACTTCGTTGGCATAATAAATCGCACCATAGCCTGTTGCTTCCGGACGAATGAGTGAACCACCGTAAGCTAATGGTTTACCGGTTAAAACACCATTTTCAAATGCTCCTCTAATACGACGATATTGACCATATAGATAGCCGATCTCTCTAGCTCCAACACCGACATCTCCGGCAGGTACATCAACATTCGGTCCGATATGACGATATAATTCAGTCATGAAAGCTTGACAGAAACGCATAATTTCGCCATCGCTTTTACCTTCCGGATTAAAGTCGCTACCACCTTTACCACCACCGATAGGAAGGGTAGTTAAGGAATTTTTAAAAGTCTGCTCAAAGCCTAAAAATTTAATCGTACTTAAATTGACAGCAGGGTGAAATCTTAGTCCACCTTTGTAAGGACCGATAGCACCATTGAACTGAACACGATAACCACGGTTGACTTGGACTTGCCCTTGATCATCTACCCAAGTGACTCTAAACGAAATTGCTCGTTCAGGTTCAACCATACGTTCTAGCAATCCTGCTTTTTCATATTCGGGGTGCTCTTTTAAGACAGGCTCTAAAGTTTCTAAAACTTCTTTGACTGACTGAATAAACTCAGGCTCATCAGGATTTCTTTTAATGCAATCTGAAATAACTTTTTCTATATATGTCATAGTATTTCCTCCTTATCTTTTTTATCATTCTAATATAAATCACAAAATAAATAAAGGTTTTTTATTAAAAAAATAAAAATTTATCATATTAGATTTAGTTTGGCAAAATGTTCAAATTCTGTTAAAATAACATATAAGCAATACAAGGGGGGGATTATATGCGTTTTAAAGAATTAAGAGGCTTAGGATTATCGCTTATTTTAATCCTTTTGGATATTTATTTATGCTATGAAGGTTTTGGATCTGATGATAAAACTAAACTTATCATCGCCGGAATCTTTGGGGTGATTATTCTTTTTAGCTTAGTGGCACAATATTATATACGCATATTAGATGATTGTATGCTTATGTATCGTTGCGTGTTCATTATTTTATTTCCATGCTTGGTTCATTTTAAAGATGTTGAAAAGGTAACACTTAAATCTAAACATCATGTTGTTTTGGATACGAAGCATCATCAAGAGCATAGCTATGTGTTTAATGGCTATAAGTTAGAGGCGATTTTGAATGAGAAATTAGAGGTATATAGATATGAAAAAAATTGATACTCATATTCATACAAGATTTTCATTAGATAGTGAAGAAAATCCCGAGCATTATATTTTAAAAGCACTTGAATTGGGCTTAGATGAAATCTGTTTTACCGATCATTATGATGTCGCTTATCCGGGTGCAGATTTTACAATGAATATCCCTAAGTATATAGCCCATATGACATCTTTACAAAAGAAATATCAAAATCAGTTAAAAATTTATATCGGCATTGAAATAGGTCTTGATCCTATTCACAAAGATGAAATAGAGCTGTTATTGAAAAAATATCCTTTTGATTTTGTGATTTTGTCTGTTCATCAGGTGAATGACCAGGAATTCTGGACACAGGATTTTCAAAAAGGTAAGACACAGGAAGAATATAACCGGAAATATTACGAAGAAATTTTGGGGGTTATAAAAGAGTATAAATGTTACAGTGTATTAGGGCATCTGGATATGATTACTCGTTATGATCC
>ERZ808028.1119-NODE-1119-length-17513-cov-4.311310_pt1 | contig 17513 bp, 17 predicted proteins | sample MGYA00380184_ERZ808028 | MGnify/ENA primary metagenome ERZ808028 (study PRJEB31490, sample SAMN06133397) | mouse gut metagenome | isolation source: J8_1 | host: mice | place: China: Chengdu | collected 2015-05 ...
GTGCCATCCTTGAAGGTGCAGACGTTAATATTGGAGAATTTAAGGAATGCATAGACTTTGCACGGTCCTACGCTGATAAGCATCATCACGGCAAAGAAGAACAAATCTTATTCTTGCATATGCTTGAAAATCCCACCCCCGCCACCGTAAAACTAATACAAAACGGAATGCTCGTCGAACACGACTTTGGACGATTCCACATCACGGAACTGGAAAACGCTATGGAATTATATTCAAAATATCCCTGCACAAAAAACAAACTCAACATCATTACTCACGCCTGCGCATATGCGGATTTATTGCAGCGTCATATTAAAAAAGAAGATACCGTCTGTTACACTTATGCACAAAGAATACTTTCTAACACCGAGAAAAACCACATTGACGAAAAAATGAGGGCTTTTGAAGAAAATGCGGAACAAAACGGCATTCAGAAAAAATATCTGAAATGGCTGGATACATGCAGCGAAAAGTAAATGACAAACGGTATTCCTTATAACAACACGCCATAAGGAACACCGTTCAAAAAACTGTCTGTTATTTGTTATTCAATTCATCATAAACGCTTGCCATTTGTTCATACGCCTGTTTCAATAGTTTTCTTGAGCTGGCAATGTTCACACGAATACACCCGCGTCCCTCTTCCCGGAAAACGGTGCCCATATACACACCGACATGCGCCTTCTCAATAAACCATTTCTCCATTTCTTCTTCCGTACAGTTTAATTTGGAGTAATCCATCCACAGCAAATAAGTGCCTTCTCTTGGATAAATATGGAATCCCGGCATATGCTCGGCAAAAAAGCTGCGTGTGTAGGCTTCATTTTCATTAATATAGTCAATTACCGCATCATACCAGTCATCACATTCCGTATAAGCTTTCTCCGCCGCGGTTACCGCAAAAACCGTAGGATTATGCATTCCAATGCGGTCAATATCATCCTGTATCTTTTTGCGAAGATCACTGTTTGGAATAACCAAATATGATAAAATAACACCCGGAATATTAAATGTTTTAGTCGGTGAAACCGCCACAACCAAAAGCTGCCGGATTTCCTCCTTTAAAGAAAGTGTGGAAATAAAGTCTATTCCCGGCGCCTTAATATCTCCGTGTATTTCGTCGGTAAACAAAATCAACTGATGCTTCAGGCAAAATTCACCTACCCGATTCAGCTCTTCTTTTGTCCAAACACGCCCCACCGGATTATGTGGACTGCATAGTATGAACATTTTTGTATCCGGAGTAATCGTTTCTTCCAAATGCTCAAAATCAATACAGTACCTGTCATTTTCCAAAATGAGCCTGCTCTCAAGCACGTTTCTGTTGTTTTTTACAATTGCGTTATATAAAGGTCCGTATGCCGGAGTATTAATGATAACCGTATCTCCAGGCTGTGTGAACATTTCCACACTCAGACTGGAAGAAATATTAATCCTCGGACAGAATAAAATCTCTTCTTTCCGCACATCCACAGCATGTTTTCTTTTCATCCATGAGATAAAGCTGTCATAAAACGCATCACTCAAATCCGTATACCCAAAAATCCCATGATCCACGCACTTCTGAAAACCATCTATAATCGGCTGGGGCGCACGAAAGTCCATGTCTGCAACACCAAGATGAATCAACTCATTGCTTCCATATTTCTTGTCCATCGTATCCCATCTTCCGCAGTTCGTATTTCTTCTGTCCACAATTGTGTCAAAATCAAATTTGGGGTTTGGCATCACAGCGCCTCCTTTCTTTACTCAGCAGCTTCTACATTAATTCCCTCTGCCTGGTTAAGGGCAACATACTCCGCATAGTTCTCACTGCCCTTCTTAATCTTCATAATACCGATTCCGGTTGCCGCCCAAATCATGGCAAATATAATGCCCGTATAATTCAGACATGCCCACGGAAGGTACGAAAGCGTCGAAACACCCAATGTTGTTGCCATATACACGCCTGCTGCCGTCCACGGCGTAATCGGTTCAATGACTGTGGCAGCGTCTTCTAGTGTCCGGGAAAGGTTTCTCGGCTCCAATCCGCGTTTCACATAGGTGCTGTGGAACATTTCACCCGGAATCAGAATTGACAGCTGACCGTTGGATGTAACAAATACTGCCGTAATACAAGATACAATCGTAGCAAAAATTAAACCGAACGTACTCTTAACCGACCTCATAATCCGGTTCAAAACAATATCCAGTGAACCTGTAACTGCCAGTGTTCCGGCAAATCCATATGCACAAAATGCAATCAGTACCGTACTCAGCATTGACAACATTCCTCCTCGCTGGAGAAGTGTCGGAATATCCGAAATCAGGTTTGCCGTATCAAATCCGGCAATCTGAATCATATCCAACTTAAATCCGCCAATTGCCGCATTAAAGCAGTCTGCTAATTTAAATCCCTGGAAAACTACGCCGTTAAACATTGCAACTGCACTGGAAATCAACATAACCGGAATTGTCGGCTTCTTGCGGATTGAACCGTACAGTACAATAATTACCGGAAGGATAATCAATGGATTAAACGAAAAAATCTGATGCAGCGTATCCAAAATAGCTGATACCTTTTCCGGTTGTGTTCCTGATAACCCGTCCAAATTCATTCCCACAACAGTATACACGATACAGCATATAATGAATCCGGGACCTGTCGTCCAAAGCATATGTCCAATATGATCATATAATTTAGATCCTGCCGCAATCGGGGCTAAATTCGTGGTATCGGAAAGGGGAGACATTTTATCTCCGAAATATGCACCGGACACGACTGCTCCCGCTACAATCGGAAGCGGTGCGCCAAGCCCGGAAGCGATTCCCATCAAAGCTACACCGATGGTACCTGCCGATCCCCACGATGTTCCGGTACAAATAGATACAATTGCCGTAACAAGAAACGCCGTAACGATTAAAAATGCCGGATTTATGATTTTCAAACCATAATATACCATCATCGGTATCGTACCGCCGATCATCCATGTACCAATTAAAAAGCCCACAATAATCAAAATAAAAATAGCCGGCATTGTTTTGGAAAGCTTTTCAACAATGGAATTCATAATTTCATCCCATGAATAACCCAAATAGATTGCTATGACTGCCGCAACTGCCGCAGACACCAGCATCAGTACTTCCGCACTTAATCCCAACATTGCGTAACCAATCCCCAGCAATAAAATCATTGCTATAACCGGCAATACGGCAAGCAGAAAAGTAGGTTGTTTTTTCTCTCGTATTTTTTTGTTTTTTTCTGTCATCTTCATAACCATGCTCCTTTCACGGTCTGCAAGTTTGAGTTACAGGACCCAAACCTTCCGGTTGAAAATCAAACTTTTCAACCGAATCCCTCCTCGTTTGAATAGCGACTACAGCTCTGCAATTACTTCCACTTCACAAAGCACATTTTTAGGTAATGTTTTTACTGCTACACAGGACCTTGCCGGCTTGTTTACGAAATATTCCGCATATACCTCGTTGAATGTCGCAAAATCTTTCATGTCCGCGAGAAAACAGGTTGTTTTTATTACATCACCAAAGGTGGCTCCCGCTGCTTCTAAAATAGCTGAAATATTTTTCATTACCTGTTTTGTCTGCGCATGAATTTCCGTGCCGACAATTTCTCCGGTCTCAGCGTCTGCCGGAATTTGTCCCGATGTAAATAATAGCCCATTACAGGCTACTGCCTGCGAATACGGACCGATTGCCGACGCTGCTTTTGAAGTCTGAATTGTATTACGCATATCTTCCCTCCTTTACATTATTATTTTTCATTTACTGTATTTTTATAATATCACTAAAATTTATTTTAGTAAATAGCATTTTGTTTGTTGTTTTTTACGAAAAGCCAAAATTAATTTTATACAACTTGTACAATATATAATTTCCTAATATAATAGAACTATATATTTTGTTAGGGGGGATTCATTATGACAAATGACAAACCGTATCTTATATTAACTGCCGCAGACAAGGCAATTATGGAATCATATGCGGCAATGGTACCGAATTTAGGAAAATATCTTGGAGAAGGTTATGAAATCATTTTGCACAGTTTGGAAAATTTGCACCATTCTGTCATCCAAAATGTAAACGGACATTATTCCGGCAGGGCAAACGGCGCTCCGATTACGGATTTAGCGCTTTCCATGTTATCTAAAATTGAACAGGACGAAAGTCATGCCAATATATGCTATCTGAACCGTTCTAAATCGGGTGTGCCCCTGCGTTCTTCCACCATTCCGATATTTGGAGAGCACAAAAGAATTATCGGATTACTTTGTATTAACTTCTATACTGATATACCTTTTTCTTCGATTTTGGAGAAATTTTCCTTTGATTCACCTGTGGTACAGCCGCTTTCTCCTGAAATCCGGGAAAACTTTGCGGAAAACACGGATGAACTGATTGAAACATCCCTTACGGAAATAAAAGACACAATAATGAATGACCGGTCGGTTTCTTCTCAAAATAAAAATAAGGAAATCATCGTTGAACTTTATCATAGGGGAATTTTTAACATTAAGGATTCCGTGATTAAAGTTGCGGCGCTTCTTGGCATTTCCAAAAATACTGTATATATGCATATCCGCAATCTGAAATCCAAAGACTAATGACGCATTTAGATTAAATTTATAAAAAGCGGAAAAAACCTTCCCAACCATCGGTTGAACCACCCCGATTCAACCATCGGTTCATGTAAAAAACAGATTATCTGATGTATGGTAAAAACAGTAGAAAGGAGAATCGCAATGAACCAAACAAAAACAGGAAAATTTATTGCCAAATGCCGCAAAGAAAAAAAATTAACACAAGCACAACTTGCAGAAAAGCTAAACATTACGGACAGGGCTGTATCCAAATGGGAAACCGGAAAAAGCATGCCGGATTCTTCCATTATGTTAGAGCTGTGTGAAATATTAGGCATTTCAGTAAACGAGTTACTAAGCGGGGAGGCTGTTGACATGGAACAATACGAAAAAAAGGCAGATGAAAATCTAATTGCATTAAAAAGAAAGGATGAAAGCAACAGAACAAAGTATGTAATGACGGCAGTTCTTTTTTCCATAACACTTTTAACAGGGATATTGGTATGTCTGATTTGCAATATTGCAGTATCGGGCAGTCTGACATGGTCCCTCATTCCCATTAGCTCTATTACTTTCGCATGGATTATCTTTTTCCCAATGATTATTTCAGGGAAAAAGGCAGCAATTATTGGTCTTATATCTTTAAGCGTCTTTATCGTTCCTTATTTATTTTTGTTAAGTCATTTGACAAAAACAAAAGAGGTATTTTCAATTGGCACTGTAATGTCCGTAATTACAATCTTGTTCCTTTGGATAATTGCTGTTCTTTTTACCCGCGTCGGAATGACAAGAAAATTCCTTGCCCTCGGAATTGCATTTTTATCCGCCATACCATTTATATTTATTATCAATACAGTACTGTCAAAAATGATAGCAGAGCCTGTATTTGACATTTGGGACATGCTGACGGTTTTTCTATTATTAATATTCGCTTTTATCGCCTTTATTTTTGACTATATTAGAAAACGGAAGAAGATTGAGTAGGTTTTAGACCAGCCTACTCTTTCTCCTCCATTTTCGCGACAAAACTACAATAAAATGACACTTGTGTCACTTTAATACACAATCTTTCCGCAATTCACAATCTTTTTCTCAACATCCGCCACAATCATGGAATCTTCAATCACGATATTATCAATCACCGGCTGCCCGTCATTATCCCCGACAATTTCAAATGTACCAAGGTCAATTCCCTCGGCTTTTAACCCATATTCTGCACCACTACAGATAATATTTTTTAAAGTAATATTTCTAAAATACGGTATGTCTTCCGCCTTTACCACTGTCGACTTCTCTTCCGACTCACGATAATCGAGCACATACCCCATTGTAAAAATAATTGCTTCCTTCTCAATATTCATCATCTGTATGCCGTCAAGCGTAATATTCTCAACCACGCCGCCTCTGCCAACCGCCGATTTAAAACGGATACCGACGTCCGTTCCAATAAACGTACAGTTTTTGACTTCTACATTACGCACACCGCGCGACATCTCGCTTCCTACCACAAAACCGCCATGACCGTGATAAACCGTACAATCGCTGATCCGCACATCCTCTGTCGGAACTTTAATCTCTCTTGCCTTCTCACCTTTTCCTGATTTCATGCAAATCGCATCATCACCCACATCGAATGTCGTTCCCGTAATCTCCGCATACCGGCAGGATTCAAGATCAAGCCCATCCCCGTTCTGCGCATAATAAGGATTTCTAATATTCGCATTCCGAATCGTCACATGCTGGCAAAAACAAGGATGTAAATTCCACGCGGGAGAATTTTGCAATGTTACATCCTCTATCAAAATATGATCGCACCGGTACAAACGCACCATTACAGGCCGGAAAAAATCCCAATATTTCTGCGCCGTGTCAAGACTCTCCATCTCATCTGATTTCTGTTTACTCATATTCCATCCGTCAAAGCTTGTCTTCGTAGGAAGCCATATCTGACCGTCCTTTTCCGTCACTGTATATGGAGATTTTTTAAGCAGCGCATCCCATTGTCTTTGCGTCATTTTAAACTGCTTAACCGGACGCCAAAGCTGCCCGTTTCCGTCAATCGTTCCCGTACCCGTGATTGCAATATTCGTTGCATTTTCCGCCGTAATCGGGGACTTCGCGCGAATGCACTCCATACCCTCAAAGTCCGACATATAAAGAGGATATTCCTCCTCATTTTTATCAAACAGCAAAACCGCACCATTCTCCAAATGCAGGTCAATATTGGACTTCAACTCTATCGGTCCCGTCAGCCAAATTCCCGCCGGAACAACTACCCTTCCGCCTCCGTCTGCATTTGCCTTTACGATTGCCGCATTAACCGCCTTCGTATTTGACTGCTTACCACCATTTTCTGCACCGAAATCCTTAATATTATACTCCCTGTCGGGAATATTGGGTAATTCTACTGTAAAATTGCTCATTTTGTTATGCTCCTCTCTTTCTAAAATCCCCGTCCTGTTGTTTCTTTCAGTATAAAATAAAATTAGCAATTGCGCAATTTATTTCAAGCTTTTCTCTTTTTTTAATAATATGTAAAACAGCTTCTTCCAAATCTTAATGTATCTCCCTGTTCTAACACCACCGGCGTATGAATCGCAATTACTTCTCCATTATGTACTGTCCCGTTCGTAGAATTCAAATCACAAATACATACCTTTCCATTATGCTCTTCAATTCGCGCATGCATTTTACTGACTGCATTATCATTAATGATAAAATCAGAAACCCCTCCAAGTTTCCCTACCGTCAGAGGCAGACAATCAAGCGGTATGCTGACTTCTTTTCCATTAACCCGCCCGCGAAGGACGCGTTCCTCTATTGCTTCATTTCCAAGGCAAATTGTCTCATTCGAACATGTTAAAGAATTTACCTCCCGATAACCGGCTTTATGAGGAATCTCGTTATTATGTCTTATCGTTAAATTATTAATAACGTCTTTGCTTATCAATTCCTCATATACCGATTCTTCACACTCTTCATTTAGCAGCTCAATCTCTCTGCTTTGTCTTACTGTCTTGATATAACACACAAAGAACAGCACCGCCGCCACAAGTGCCATCGCCACTGCACCATACATATAAAGCTCATAATTACCACTAAGCTTATAGCGCTGAAACACACGCGCTCCAACAATAATTGCTCCTGCACAGATTGCCACAAACACACAAAAAACACCGCCAATCAGTTCCTTAATATTTCCCCGTCTGTCACACACATCCTGATATTCCTCCTCCATATCCGCTTCTTTGCGACGCAGCACATCCTCTTGCAGCATAAACGCATTACTTTCCTTGTTAATTATCCTGTTATCCCACATCTTGTCCCCAGGCTCTGCCAAAGGCTGCTCTGATACAAATCCAAAGTTCTCCTGCTTCGGAACCTCCGTCGCCGCACACTCCATAAACTTACGAATCCCACTAAGCACATAATTCGGATTTCTGGTATAACGATACACCTGATACCCCAGCATCACCGCCTGTTTATCCGTATGGTCGATATGCGCCAAAAGTTCGTCAACAAACTCCATAAACGAACACCGCACATCACCGCTGTAATCAGGATAACAGGCAAAATAAGGCTCCATACTCTCCACATTCACATAAATAAACTCCGCCTTCATCATAATCTGCTCTCCATTTAACAGGTATTCCTCAAGATTATCAAATAAGTGTATACAGCCAAAAAACACTGTACACAGCATACGGTAGTCCAACTCATTTTTCTCAATCAGCCTGTCAAGCGGCTGTAACGAATTAATCTCATAATAATATCGGCTTTCACCATTTACCTGCCGATGCGTAATCGGCAAAAGCCCTTGTATTTTATTTTCCAAAAGCATACGTACACGATAATCCCGGCTGTTATCCTTTGCGGCGCCAAAAAAGTCACATTTATAAAGCACCATATAATTATGATTCATATCCCGCTCAAATCTCACCAACGGTAAATCCTGCTTCATGTCCCGTCTCCTCCCATTTCCTCCTGCTCCGTTTTTGCGGCAGGCTCATTTTTTTCCTTACTCATTTCACGGATAAGCTTATTCACCACTCTACAGTTTCTGATTGTACGTGTCGGTCTGTGCCTTCTTGCCTCAGAACAAATATCCAGCGTTAAATCCGCACCCGAAACATATTCACAAAGCCACCCCATTAGCGGCATATTTACTGCACATTGATACTGAACCTTCACAAACTCCGCAGAAACTGACACTTCATATCCAAAATCATGCACTGCAAACAGCTTTTCTTCTGTAAGCCGCGCCGCCGCTTTGTATGCCTCATTATATGCTTCCTGCGCACTCTTTATATGATTTTCCGTCCCGCGAAGCGCCGCCTCATATGCGCTCTGCTCCAAAATACACCTGTCATAACTGTAAAAAGCAAGAAAAATCATCATTACCGTAAATAAGAGCACCATTGGGAAAACCAGCGCCGCCTCCACCGTAAAATACCCCTCTTCCGTATCCCTTAAAAATATCATATTGATAACCTTACACCTTTCTTCGTCCGCAAATTATCTACCCTGTCATCATTACACACACCACATAACCTATAAACAAAGCAGGTATAAACGCAAGCCGTGTATGCCTGTTTCCCTTTCGTAATACCAACACAAAAACTGACACAAGTGTCATAATTAATGACGCAATACACACTGCAGTAAGACACTTCCGAAATCCCAGTATTAGTCCCATAGCAATAATTACCAGCCCGTCGCCTCTGCCAATCTGCTCCCTTCCCACCATAGATAATCCAACCGCGCAGACTCCAATTAACGCCCCTCCGACAATTTCCCATATTCCAATGCTCCTGTTCACAACTGCACCCAAAAGACCCACAAGCATCAATATTAAAATTATCCCTCTGCTTATTTCCCTACTTCGTAAATCCATAATTCCCGCCGCAAAAAGCAGCGCTCCTGTTATCCCTGTTATCACAAAAACCATTTTAAACCTCCAATTATTTAATGCGAACTTCCGCATTTACTGCACGCACCGCGTCCTCCGGCATCTGAAATTGGTACTGCAAGAATTGTACGCTTTAATTTACTGCATCCAAGCGACGAATGATACCTCGTTCCGTAATCTGTAATATACACTGTCGCCCGCTGCTCTTTGCCGCATTCCCCGCAAGGATAATACTTCGCCCTTTCCTCATTGCGCAAATCCTCCAATACTTCTCTATCCACTGGCACTATAGAAAGTTTTAGATAAGTGCACGCCCTGGACCTGTGGTATACTGTTCCGTCAGGCGTAATATATACAATCTCTTCCTCCACATCACCGTTTAAAGCTGCGGCAGCATTATCATATCCCGTCCATGCACGCGTATAAATCCGATTATACATTTTAAACTCGCCGAACCCTGCCACTGCTGCCGGTGGTCTTATCGTATATCCTGCAATCAAATCAATACCGTCATCCTTTTCCAAGACAGAAGAACGATACCAGTCAATATGCTCCGCGCCTCCCTTTATCGGTGAATTGTCAAGATAAGATTTTCCAAGAATTGTTTTAACACGATTTGCTGCATACCCATATGTAAGCCCAAGCGATTCCGCTTTCCCTATATCCCTGTTAGAAAGTGCCCGATATTCATATGCACACACCGCCATTTCCTTGGCTGTTCTGTGCATTGCCGCGCTCATATTGCTCTGTATCCTGTAAATTTCCAATATGGATATAATATTTAAAAAGGCAAACAGGAAGAACGGAAGCACAAACGCAGCCTCCACCGTCATACTTGCCCGCAGTCTTTTAGAGAGGCAAAGTGACACCCTTTTTTGTACAGAGGCTTTTAAAAACACAATGATATTATATTCCTTCCGGTTTAACGCTTTTTTCATAGAACGCTTCCTCCCCTCCTTTTCTCTAATCTCTCTGCCTAAAAAGGGCATCACTCTGCCTCCCTGTTTCCGATTATTCATAACACATTTTTTTCTCAAATACAAAATCATGCCCCGCCGCATCCGAAAAACCAAATCCCGCCTTTATATAATCAATGCACTGATCAATCCGAAACTGTGCATTTCCCTGCGTCTGCCGAATGTCCATCTCTACAATATCAAGGCTGCGCGCTATCTTTTTATCCTGATCCATAAGCCCTAAAAATACCCTCAAATACGCCTGATATGACAACCCGTCATTCTTTTTTCCACTGCTTTCAAAATTACCGGACAAAATTCCCAATAGCGAAAGGCTCCACTGACCGTCCTTTTTTATCAACGGCACTTTTCCTCCGTCAAGCAGATTTTTAACATCCGCCGCAGATTCCGCAAGCGCCCACATTCCCAAAAGAATATTCTGCAATAGCGGCGCAAGCTCCGGCGATACAATCAGTGCACACAAAAGGTCCGCCACATTTTTTGCCTGATTTTTCATATTGGAATTACTATAAATTGCAATCAGATTTCCCACTGACCGCACCGCGAATAGTGTCGCAAGACATGCCGAAAGATTTGATGCATCACTTCCAAAGCCATATAAAATATACTCAATTTGATAACTTAAAAGACTGTTTTCCTTTTTGTCACGATAATTTCCGCATACCTTCATCAGGTACTCTCCATAAATAAGCTCATCTGCAAAGCCCTCTGCCGCAGACACTCCTTCATGAAGTCCGATACCGGAATTGACAGTTCCTGCACGCGCACGTCTCGAATAATACGCATTCAAATCAACCTCTGCCTGTGACATTTTTTCGCCGCTCGGCATCATCAGTTTCAAAAACGCTCCGCTGATTAGTTGATTCACCAGCTTTGACACCTTTTGATAAGAATTGCCATCTGACGTTTCCGTGCCGTACTCAATAATTTCCTTTTCAGCAAGCGCATCCTCGAACTCCTTTTTCTGCTTTTTCAGCTCTGATGCGACGTCACGCGTATTCATTTCGTTTTTTTGCACTGTTTCTAAATGCTCTTTTACCGTATTGATAATGTCACCGCCATATACCGCCTTCATATACGCAACCGCCTGTGCCTTCCAAACAGCTCCGTTTTCATCTCCGGCATAAGACACCTCACGAATTTCCAAATACGGATTGGTAAGCTTTAAATATGTAATACCTCCAAACATTCCAACATCCTTATCAGGGTCCATATTTTTATCCAAGTAACCCGATAAATGCTTTTCCACCATACCTGTTCCGCCGCTTTTCCCACCATACGCAGAATCAATAAAAAACAATTCATACTGCTCTAACAATTCCCGATGATACTCCGCAAATACGGAATCCATTCCCAAATCCGCTGCCAGCTCCGCCTGCGCCCTTGCAGCGCCTATCGCCGCACCCTCTATCAGAGCGAGTAGCAGCGATAGGATAATTCCAAATACAAGGGACAGATATACAGTCAGATACGCGTTTTCCTTTTTTCGAATCCCGACCTTTCCGTACATTTTTGATTTTCCTCTCCTTATTATTACAGTTATATTTTATTTGCGTTTGTGGAAACCTTCTTCAATATCGTTTCAACCACCTTTTTGATGCTGTCCTTAAAAATCGCCACTAAGGCAATCAGCACCACGATAATCAACACAACCTCCACAGTGCCCATTCCTTCTTCTTCCTTAATAAAACGTTTAAAATTTCTCATATAATTCCTCCATTCATTTAAACTTTTGCTCTCTATTCAATTGTAAATCCTTTATGTTAAAAATAACTCTGAAATGCCGGCACCATAATGATAACCATAATCATACCCAAAAGCATCATCATCGGCATCAAAAGCTTTGTACCCGCTTTTTCACCCAGTCTTCTCGCCATGTGCTTTCGTTCCTCAAAAGCATTCGCTGCCTCCTCCCGCAAAAGTATTGCAAGATTCGCGGCGCCCTTTCTGACATTTTGTGAAAGCATTGCGGCAAGCCGGTTATAGGACTGCACCCTGCACCGCCGTCCAAAGCGTTCATATGCATTTGTCTGCGCAACGCCGCTTTCCATTTCGTAAATTGTCAAAAGCATTTCCTCGTAGGCAAACCGCACTCTTCCTGTCTCCTGCCTTCGCACACGGTAATCCTTTGCCACCCGCTGCCAAGCGTTCGGCACGGTCATTCCCGCTCCGATTAAAAGCGCAAGTGCGCTGACAATTTCAGGATAATCAAGTTTTAGCTGTTCATTCCTGTCCGCAACCTGTTTTTGCAAATCCTTGTCCTTGCCAATATAAATCACAAATACAAGCAACGGCACCGCAAGCAAAACCAGGATTCCGGTATTGCTTCTTTGATAACTCCAACGTATGGTATCCGTATCCATTTCTGACGGAAGTGTCATAAATTCTTTATCTCTTGTTCCGAGCTGTATGTTCTCAACCATCTCTGCCAAAAGCTCTGCCCGTGAAGGCTGAATTGCTTTAGAAAAGATTACACAATTCATTATACGGCGCACCTCAAATTCCTCACAGCTTATAACAGCCATAAGCTCAACAAGCTTCGGTGTATCAAGCGTATTATGGACAAGACTTCCGTCAATGTCTATATAATCCGCATCCGTCTGCCATTCTACCGTAAACGGAAAACCCTCAATACTGTCCAAAAGGTTCAGATTATACGAAACCTCATCCAAAGAAACATTCTCACCAAGCATTGTCTTTTCAAGAATCGGCAAAAAACTTTCCAATAGCGCGTTCAATTCCTGTTCCTGATATAGCCGCTCCTCTACGGATAAATCAACCTCATAACTGCCGAACGTATCCTTTGCCACAAGACTGATTTCCTTCTCTCCGTCACCATATGCATTTCTCGCAATACGGTTATCAACAATCTTTGTCTGCGCTCCCTCTTTTATCCACAAAATAACCGATAAAGCCAGCCCGCAAACCACAACCAGTCCGCACAGCGACAGTTTTTTAATTACATATTCTTTTTGACGGCTTTGCGTGTCTCCCGCAGGTTCCAAGGTTTGCAGCGCCTCGCGTACAGAGTTGTTATAGAGAATTTTATCCGGCTTTTTATGCATCCGCTCAAGTCGGTTATAAAAAAACTCAGCAAAGCCTTTCTTCCTTTTTTTACGCATTTCCTACACCTCGATATCCAAAATTTTGTCAGAAATTTTACAAGCAAGCCCGTATACAAACAATGCCGCAGTCATAATAAACTGCCCCATAAAATTGTGATAAAGCCCTTCAAAATAACCTTTTGACGTAATCGAAATATAAGCGATGATAAAAAACGGAATATACCGCATAATCTTCTGCTCCAGTTTCTTCTCACTCATAATGGTATCAATCTCCAGCCTGACTGCCTGCTTATCGCCGATAACCTCAGCGGTATTGTATATAATCATCTGCATATTTCCGCCTCCTCGTTTTGCAATTTGGAAAATGTCCGCAAAGTCCCGAATATCCTGCACTCCGCTTCTTTTCGCCAAGTCCGAAAGCGCCTCCTCAAGCTGTTCATTATTTGCAAGTTTTCTAAGCAGTAAGCGAAGTTCACATGCCATAAGCGATGATTCCCCATATAAAAGCACAATCTCTTTGTAAGCCTCCTGAAATGCATTCTCAAAACTGTATCCTGTTTGAAGGTTAGAAGCCACACTCAATATCACGTCACGAAACTCTGCCTCAAGTTTCTGCCTTCTCTTTTGACAAAGCTGTTTTTTTCTTTTTCTAAGAGACAACACCGCAAACGGTATCAATAAAATCCATGCGATTATACTGTCATAAAACAAATACGCTGTTATCCCAATAAACGCACCTTCGCAAAGGATATAAACAACAAACTCTTTTTTTGTAAACTCATATACTGCATAATCCGGGATTGGCGGATGCCGTACCCTTCTAATACCTATTTTATTTGTTCTATTTTTCATATGGATACCAATACTCCTTTCACACATCCTCTCCTGCGGCAATTAACTTCTCAGTATGGGTAAGCGCTCCGACTTTTTCAAGACTTCCTAACACCCTCCCTTTTTCCTCGCCATTTTCCGCAAACTGATAGACTGGCTTCGTCACAATTTCGCCATCTGCAAATCCGATAATTTCCGTAATTTCCATTACCCTGCGCGATTTATCACGCAATCTGCCCAAGTGGACAATGACATCCACACCCGATGCAATCTGCCTTCTGACCGCGGCAAGCGGCAGTTCCATGCCCATAAGAATCATTGTTTCAAGTCTTGAAAGCATATCCTGCGCAGAATTTGCATGACCTGTCGAAAGACTTCCGTCATGACCTGTATTCAGTGCCTGAAGCATATCAATTGCTTCGCTTCCCCTCACCTCGCCGACAATGATTCTGTCAGGACGCATACGCAAAGACGATTTGATTAAATCCCTGATTGTTATCGCTTTTGTGCCCTCTGCATTTGCGTTTCTTGTCTCAAGCCGCACAAGATTTGGTATGCCCTGTAACTGCAGCTCTGCCGCGTCCTCTATTGTAATAATCCGTTCACTTTTGGGAATATCATGCGATAATGCATTTAGAAATGTTGTTTTTCCGGAACCTGTTCCGCCGCTGATAAAAATATTATAGCCTGCCCGAACGAACTTTGCCAGTTCTGCTGCCGCTTCATTCGTAATTGAACCAAACCGTATCAGGTCTTCCATTAATATAGGCTTGTCCGGAAATCGTCTGATTGTCACAATCGGACCATTTAGTGCCACGGGCGCAAGCACGATATTAACACGCGCACCGTTTTCAAGCCTTGCATCCACAATCGGCGACGCCTCATTTACGGCTCTGTTGCATTTTGCCACAATCTGTTGTATGACATCCTCAAGCTTTTCCTGTGTGTCAAACTGCTTATCCCACTCATAAATATGTCCCGCCTTCTCAATGAAAATATTTTCCGTACCGTTTATCATAATTTCCGTCACATCATTTGAGTCAATAAGCTCCTGCAATATATCCATCTTTCTGATAGAATAAAATATACTCTTTCCAAGCTCCTGCCGTTGCGATAAGGAGAGCCCGCAGATGCGCCCAAGACCCACAATCTGACTGTCAATCATCTCCTGTATCTCCTCATCCGAAACCTCTCTTGATAAGTCGATACACCCGCGCACACTGTTCGCGATACGCTGTCTCCATTCTTCATATTTTGTATTACAGCCCATTCTGTTCCATAATTCCTTTCATATGTGCCCCAAGCGCAGAAGCCGAAAGCTGAGCCAGGTTCGATGCTGCACTCTCCCAACCTGCAGGTACGTCAAAACATATACTTTTTCTGATTATTGCTCCAAGCTCTTTACTTTTCATCAGCCGTTCAAATTGCCCATACATTGCTTTCGAAAATGCATCTCTTGCAGATAAAACATAAAGCGATTCACAAGTCTCCAAAAAAAAGTAAAATCCTTTGCAGGTTTCCGTCAAATCCATCACAACATGCGAATATCCTCCGCTGTGTATAAGGCTGGCGGCACATCGTTTCCACTCCTCCTCCGTAATAGAAAGCAAATCCCCAAAGTCCAACGCCGGCGGCAGATAATCCACGCCATGTATCGTCTTCTTTATCCCTTCCAGCTTATACGGAAGCTTGTCCGAATGCTTTAAGACAAAATACATAAAATCCGTAATATCCGACTCATATGTAATACCCAAAAGCTCTTCAAATCCTGAAAACGGCTGCATGCTCAAGTAAAGTACTTTGTTTCCCATATCCGAAAGAATCTGTGCCGCCGCAAGCGCCGTGACACTCTGCGCCTTATGTCTGTCAGGTGCATAAAAGACGACAAGTTTTGCCTCTGTTTGGCACTTATGTTCTATGCTGACACATTCTTCATCCAAAGCAAAAGCATCAAGCACCTGACCAATCAGCTTTTCCATTGACTGAAATTTTGGAATACTGCTGTACGGCGCCGTATCCGCATGACCGTCCTCCTGTAAAATAAAAGTTTTTTGCGCCGTTATATTTATGACATCTGTGTCATAAATCCCCTCACTCACAAGCAAAATCGCAAAGCCTTCCTCCTTTGACGATAGCAACGCCTCATCTATGGAGGAAAATACCACCACTTTAAAACCTGCCGGATTTTTCTTGGAAAGATACGCCTGCAGCATTGCCAAATACTCTTTATCCTGATCACATATCGCCAGTTTTCTTCTGTTCATCCTAAACCTCCCCTCTATCCGTCAGTAAATTCCTGCGCACATTATAATCAAACTGATAAATGCCGGTACTGACAGTCTGATAACACACCGTTTATTGTTTTTATCTGCCTTATACTCATCAATACTCTGCGTGCATACCGCCTTTCTTAAATATCCTCCAAGGTAAATAAGCCTCTTTCTGCTTTCGCAAAACAACAGCATTTTTATGATTGCTATGACTGCTGCAACCATAAACGTGATTAACAGATATTGCATCAAACGCATTCCCTGAATAAAACATCCTGTCATCATCAGAAGCTTTACATCACCCGCACCCAGTCCGCCCATAAGATAAAACGGATAAAATGCAGCAAAAACTATTGCCATCGCCATGCATGCCAAAAGCATTCTTCCAATAGAATATGACACACATGTCATAAACAGACCCGATACCATTCCGGCAAGAATACACGCATTGGGTATTTTGTAAAACCGCAAATCCGTATACACGACGGCGCAAAATATAGCGATAAGAATTATCATATTCTTATGTTCCTTTCGTGTTACATTATATTATTTTATATTTTATTTTAGTTTGTGAAAATTTGTCGGAAACCGACGGAATATTTTTGTGTTTTATGTCAACTTACTGCTGACAGTTATTGACTATAGCACAATAAAAAAATATTGTCCACTCTTATTTTACATTTTGTTAAATTCTACCAATAACAGGAAACAATATTTTCTATTTTTTATGTATTTTCATGGCAATTTTCTTGCATAAAACAACTATGCAAAATCTATACTATAAATAAAATGATGTTTACAATACAGCCGCATTTGTATACACATTCAATATGAAAGGACAGCCTATGAAAACATATTTAAACATAAAAAAGATACTTAACCCT
>ERZ808028.1120-NODE-1120-length-17510-cov-7.054035_pt1 | contig 17510 bp, 9 predicted proteins | sample MGYA00380184_ERZ808028 | MGnify/ENA primary metagenome ERZ808028 (study PRJEB31490, sample SAMN06133397) | mouse gut metagenome | isolation source: J8_1 | host: mice | place: China: Chengdu | collected 2015-05 ...
GCAAGTGACTTGGCAAACGTATGCTCTTCTATCTGTCTGGGGTCAGACTTTATAATAATAGCATCGAAGTTGTGTTCGTCGTTAGAAACTACAGAAGGAGCAGAATTTTCCTTGGTATGAATACGCATGTCTGTGAAATTGTTGATCACATTATTGTTAGTTGAAATTTTCATACTGGACTCCTTTTTATAAAATTTTGTGACGTTATTATCTTGTTATATTATGAATATCGGCACAACTTCGGGATTCATAACACTAAAAACAAAGTTACTTAACACCCTTAAGATGATTCATGAGGACATTGGAAATATTTTCACAGGAAGCCTGTGTGCATACTGCTCCGATATTATAAGCCACCATAGGCATACCATATACGACGCAGGAATCCTTGTCTTGTCCGATGGTAAACGCACCGTTTTGACGCATCTTTAGAAGTCCGTCTGCTCCATCGCGTCCCATACCAGTCATAATGATACCGACCTTGTTAATGGCTACATTTGCAGCAATGGAGTTAAACAGGACGTCTACAGAAGGACAGTGGCCGCTTACCTTAGCGCCAGGACGACACTGAACGATGTAATTACGTCCGGAACGAACAACCTCCATTTGCTTTGCGCCTGGGGCGATTAGGGCAAGCCCCGGATGAATGACATCACCGTTCTTCGCCTCACGTACCTCCATATTACAGATGCGGTTTAGACGTTGTGCATACATCTCTGTAAAGCCTTCCGGCATATGCTGAGTGATAACGATACCAGGAATATTTCCAGGAAGCCTTTTTAATACTTCCAGGGTTGCCTCTGTTCCCCCTGTAGACGCACCCAGTCCGATAATAGTAGAATCAAGAACGTTGCGTGACAGCGCTGGAAATGGCATAGGTCTTGCCGTACCCTGTGGTGCAAGTGGACGAACTGCGCCTCCAGCCATTGCCGGAGTTGGGACAGGAGCGGGAGCAGGTGCCGGAGAATTGGGCGTTGCTGCTCCAGGCTGGCTGATGCGGACTTTTGCCTTGGCGGCTGTCATAACCTTCACTGTGAGCGATTCAAAGAAGGTTTCCTTTGAATTACGGACAGTCATATCCGGCTTGCGCACGAAATCAACTGCACCGGCTGAAAGCGCGTCAAATACACTTAAGTTCAGAGATGATACAAGAACCACCGGAAGAGGATTCGTAGGAAGTAACTGCTTCAAAAATTCTATTCCATTCAAACCTGGCATCTCCACATCCAGGGTAAGCACATCTGGTTTTAGCTGAGGAATCTTCTGTTTGGCATCATAGGCATTGATAGCATAGCCGATTACTTCTATGCCGGGTTGTGAAGACAAATGTTGAATAAGCGCCTGCCGAAATAGAGAAGAATCGTCAACGACTAATACTTTAACTTTGTTATTCATAAAAGGTTCCTTTCTTACGCCAATACTGCGTATCCATTTTTGTTGTAGGTATAACCATGGAAAAGCCGCTTCTGAAACATCAAAAGCAGCCCATTCCTCTATAGTTTTCAAAATTATCAAATTTTCCGATAAGTAGCAGGTTTCAGATATTTGTAGGGCGTTGTGGTTTTATTCAGGCTCTCTGAATGGCCGATCAGAAGGTAACCGCCAGGGTTAGTTGCGTTGAAAAAACGCTGTACCAACGCATCTTTGGTTGGCTGATCAAAATAAATCATTACATTCCTGCAAAATATTACATCGAACTTCAGTTTGAAGCGAATCGGATCCATCAGATTAAAGGTCCGGAAGATTACGTTGGACTTAATCTCTGGCGCCACGGTAAAGGTACCCGGCTCACCGGTAGGTCGGAAGTATTTGGACTTCCAGTCGGGAGAGAGCTCTTTTAACGATTCTTCATCATAGACCGCATTCTTCGCAGCCTTAAGGGCATTCTGGGAAATGTCGGTTGCCAGAACCCTGGTATCCCATGCAGCCGCCTTGGAGCCGAAGAACTCTTTCAGGATCATAGAGATTGTGTAAGGTTCTTCTCCAGAAGAACAGGCGGCGCTCCATATACTAAGTACCTTATCCCTTTTAGTCTCTACAAGATAGGGAAGAATGGTATCCTTGAATAATTCAAAATGAGCGCCCTCGCGCATAAAAAAGGTGTAGTTAGTTGTTAGTTTATTCAGCATCAGTTCAAGGTCTTCCGGTCTCTTATTCGTAACCAGATTATCAATATATTCTCCAAAGGAAGAAAATCCCAGGGAGACAATCGTATTTGATAGACGGCCGACGATCAACTGGCGTTTTTTTGACAAGTCTATTCCATAGTTTTGATGAATAAACGTTATCAATGTCTGAAAATCACGGTCATTAAGAGTTAACATAGTTCTGGCTCCTTTGTATTAGTTAGTATGACTGAACAAGCTGTTCGCAATCCAGGAAGAGAATGACTGAACGCTCGGATGAAGAAATCATTCCGCTAATTAATTCCTGTTGGTTCTCGACAGGGACAGGTGCAATTCTGTCCTGATCAATATCCATTACCTGCTGAACTGCATCTACGATAATACCAATGTAAACGGAATTAATGTTCAACACGATAATGCATGTTGAAGATGTATATTCGATTGCAGGTTTTCCCATACGCAGGCGGATATCAATAATCGGGATAATCTGCCCACGTAAGTTAATGATCCCTTTGACATAATCCGGAACAAGGGGAACCATGGTAATTGCATGATTCGTAATGATCTCAATAACGTAGTTCGTGCTGACGCCAATGTTTAACCCGTCAGAACTGAATGTTAAGAAACGTTCTGTAGAGATTGGTGTCCCATCCTCCATAACTTCGTTCGCTGCTGTATTTACTGCTGTATCTGCTGACATAATTATTCCTCCAGTTTTCTGTACACTTTAATATTGCTGAGTCGCCGCGTATAAGTTGCTGATATCCAGGATCAGACTGATATTGCCGTCTCCCAGAATGGTACAGCCGCCGATTCCGGAACTCTTGATGTTGAAGTTGCCAAGGAATGGTGAGAGTGGCTTTACCACTACCTGCTGTTCTCCGAGCAGCTCATCTACGAACAGACAGTAGGATTTGTCGGCAGTCTCAACCCATATTAAGATACCATCTTCAATGTTGGTAACTTCTGTCTCAATATTATATAACTCATGTATTCTTATGATCGGGTAGAAAGCATCCAGGCACTTAATAATCTCATTGCCATTAGCATCCAGGATGACTTCCTCCTTCTGTGGCTTAAATGACTGGCGGATATTGGCAATCGGTATTGTAAACAAGGACTTGCCCACAGAAACCTCCATACCGTCTGTGATTGCCATAGTTAGCGGAATCTTGAGGGTCGTACAGCTTCCCTTTCCTGTCTCACTGGTAATAGAAATCGTTCCGCCTACGGCTTCTACGTTCTTTTTTACTACATCCATACCTACACCACGTCCGGAGAATTCGGTAACTTCTTCGTTGGTAGAGAAGCCTGGAAGCAGGAGGAGAGAAAGAATCTCTTTCTTGGAATAATCGCTTGCTGGCTTGGTCAGGATTCCGTTGCGCTCTGCTTTGGCAAGAATCTTATCGGGATTCATTCCCTGGCCGTCATCGGAAATGGAAATAATAACTTCGCTTCCTGTATGAGCCGCGGAAAGTACAATCTCTGCCTGAGGGTTCTTGCCGGCTGCAATACGTTCCTCGGCTGTCGCCTCTACACCATGATCCATGGAGTTACGGACAATATGCATAATCGGGTCGCCGATGCTGTCTACAACTGTCTTATCTACTTCTGTATTCTCGCCTACCAGGGTAAGGCGAACATCCTTATTGAGCTTTTTCTTCATGTCACGGACAATACGGTTCATCTTCTGGAATGTTCCAGACAGTGGAACCATTCGCAGCGACATGGCAATATCCTGAAGGTCGTCTGTTAATTTGCGTAACTGACGCGCTGACTTCGTAAAGTTATCGAGCTTTAAGTTCTGCAGATCCGGAGATGAAGTTACCATGGACTCCGTAATAACGATCTCCCCGACGATTGCCACCAGACTGTCCAGTTTGGACAGATTCACGCTGATCAAGCTCTGCTTTACAGGTGCGCCGTTGTGGGCAGATGCAGATGCTGCCGGAGTATTGTTTGCTGTCGGAGCGCTGTTTGCTGCCGGAGCATTGTTGGCCGTTGGAGCGCTGTTTACTGCCGGTGCGCTGTTGGTTGACTCTGCCGCTGTCATCGGGCCGGATTGTGAAGATGATGCCTTTTCCGCTGGCTTTGCTGCTGCGTTCTCAATTACTTCATAAGAATGAATGCTGTTCTGCAGCTTAATCGCCTGGAGTGCACGTTCTAAGTCTTCCTCGTTCGCTACTGCGATGAAGAAGCCCTTCTCCACGATGGTTTCGCTTGTGTCAGAATTCGTCTCCACATCATTCGGATAGTGTTCAAAGTGCAGGTCAATCTCTCTAAGGGAAGTAATTACCATAAACGCACGAAGATTCTCCATACCAGAGCCTTCTTCAAAATGGATTCGTATGAAGTAACGTAAGCTGCTCTCCGGACATCCGGCAAGCTCTTGATTGATAAGAGCGATTGCTTCCCCATCTGCAACCGGCATCTCTGTTTCGACCTTCTCATCCTTGGAAGAATCAGTGGATGACTTGTCTCCGGAAGAACTGATTTTTTCCAAAAAACTATTAATATTTGCAATGATGTGGTCGATATTAGTGCTAAGGGGCTCATCGTTTTCGATTTTTTCAACCTCTATACGAAGAGCATCCGTTGATTGGAACATCAGATTGAACAGATCATTTTTGTGTGATTCGTCAAGAGCATCCATACCGTTTTCACGGATATAGAAGAATAAGTCTTCTATATGATGTGCAATCTCCATCAACGTAGAGAATTCCATCATTGCAGACGATCCTTTAATCGTATGCATGATACGGAAAATCTCATTAACATCATTCGTTGTGAACGTTGCATTCTTTTCCGCTTCTATTAAGAGTTCATCAAGCTGTTCCATAAGAGTGTTTGTCTCATAAAGATACATTTCAAGCATGTTATCCATAATCTTAGTACCGCCTTATCTAATAATGTTAATTATAATATGTTAAAAAGTATTATTTTTATGTATATCGTCATGATGGCGGAAAAGGATAAGAGTAAATTATAGAGTAGGTGAAAAAATGTCAAATATTTTAAAAGTAACGAATCCAACCGTGGCATATGAGAATAATAATACGGTGAATAAGCAGACGCCTTCCCAACAGGCGGAGGATCTAAGTATTAAAAACCCTGTCGAGGCGAACCGGGTAGGAAGGGCGGACGGCCGTACTGAAGCGGGCGGAGACGACGGAGGACAAAAAGGGATTTCCTACGAGTCGAATTTCGGAAGCTTTGTAGCGTCGCTAAGGGATGTGCCCAGGCTTGGCGAGATTATGACCAAGATGATCTTCGGCGGAATGGCGAATTTGGTAGAATCCGGCATCGGCAAGGGGACGGCGGAGGAGATTCAGGCGTTTTTTCAGATGCTTGAGATGTCGCCGGAGAAGCTGAATGAATTTATGAAAAGCCAGATGGCAGGGGCAAATCGTCTGCAAGGACCATTGTTTGACGTAATGCGCCAGATTATGGGCGAGGCGACGACAGTGGAGTTGAAAGCTGGTGTGCTGGATTTTCTGAAAAAATATAATGATATGTCCTCTGGGAAACATATTCTTGAGAATATTAAAGGTACGCTGGAGGATATTGAGGCTCGTATGTTCCGCAACGACCGTGAAGGGCTTGAAAGGCTAGCTATGCGGTTAAAGCCTCATTCTACAGACAGTAATGCCGCGAATGTGCGGATGTTAAAGGAACAGATTATTCCTTATATGGGCAAATATGTTGCAGACAACCGAGAGCTGGGTAAGCTGCGTGACCTGGTTACATTGGTTGCCTTCAATACGGCGCGGTATGAGAGCGGCAGCCTTGACAAAGTGGTGGAGGCATTCCAGAGATTGATGGAATTCCCTACCTTCAATAAGCATTTTCCCGGTATGACGGGCAAGGATATGCGGAATATGCTGCTGAATGTGGATTATGACCGGGCGGCGGGGAAGAATGAGCTGACGGATAAGCTTCTGAATATTATGGAGGCCGGCGTGAAGGGAGAAGCCGGCATTGAGAATAAAGAGCAGTTTGTCAACATAATGCGAAGCGTTTTGGTGAACGAGAGCGTCTATATGCCGGTTATGCATGTGATGCTGCCTGTGATTCTGGACGGTGTGCCGATGTTTTCAGAGATGTGGGTTGATCCGGACGAGGAATCTGGCAATCCCGGCTCAAAGGAGCGAGGCGTGAAGCTCCTGATCAAGTTCGACATGAAAGATGTTGGCTTTTTCGATATGATGTTGTATTATGAGAAGGGGAAGATTGATATGCTGATCCATTATCCGGAGGAATTGTTGGGACATGAGAGCGATATCCGCGAGAATATTCGTAAGATCATGCGCAAGAATAATCTGGAGCTGGAGTATCTCGGCGTTGAACAGGGGAAGGTGCCAATTCCGGTACATACCGCATTCCCGAAGATATTTGAAAGGAGAAATTCAATCAATGTCACAATATGAGGACGTGATGAACAAAAAAGCAGTTGCACTGAGATATGATGAGAATAAAGATGTGGCGCCGGTGATTGTTGCTTCGGGGCTTGGATATATGGCTGAGCGTATTGTGGAGATGGCGAACGAGAATGGTGTGCCTGTGTATGAGGACAATTCATTGGCAACGGTGCTGACGCAGTTGGATCTTGGGACGGCGATTCCGGAGGAGTTGTATCAGGCGATTGTGGATATTTACGCGTATTTTCTGAAATATAATCCGGAGAAAGCAAGAGAGGCCGCAGAGGCAAAGGAGAGAGCCAAGGCGGCGACGGAGGATGAAGAAGATAGCGGAGAAAGGGAAGAATAATAGGAGTGGAAGGGGAAGCCGATATCTGTGAAGTGGTATTGGTTTTCTTTTTTTAGCTCAGAATATATGGCGGTATTGCCTTGGAGGACGGCGTGATACAGCCGGAGAGGTAAAGAAATAACAGAAATGGCCGATATATTAAGAGTAGATACGAAATCAAAAGCGGGAAGAGGAAGAATATATGACGAAAGCGCAGAAAAAGCAGGCTGAGAATTTTATAAAATTGCTTGACCGGGCGCATGGCGGGATTAAGAAGACGATAGAGACGAGGAATACTGAGGCGGCGCTGGATCTGCTGTCACAGTGTCAGGAATGTGCCATCCAGTTGGGAGAAATTATCGAGAAGGTAGAAGGTGAGGACTTTGTCACGATTCCTATGATTGAGGATTACTGTGAACTGGCATATCAGATATATGAAGATGTTTCTCAGAATAATCCAGTTAATGTGAGTCAAGTGTGTAAGGCGTTGCGCCGCTCGCTGATTAAGATGGAGAACAGCGTGAAGCATGATATACCTGAGCGTATGGAAGCTGTGTTCCTGCCGTACAAAGCTTCCATGTGGGATTCGCTGGAAAGTGTGTGGAAGGCGGCGGATGAGGATCCGAATTGTGACGCTTATGTTGTGCCTATTCCATACTATGACAAAAATATTGACGGAAGCTTCAGAGAGGTACATTATGAAGGGGACCTGTATCCTGAGTATGTTCCCGTCATGAGTTATAAGGAGTATGATTTTGAAAAGCGCAGACCGGACATGATTTACATTCACAATCCTTATGATGACTGCAATTATGTGACCAGCGTTTTGCCGGAGTTTTATTCTAAGAACTTGAAGCAGTATACGGACAAACTGGTTTATATTCCCTACTTTGTTCTAGGTGAGATTGATCCAGAAAATGAGGAGGCAGTGAAGGGAATTGCGCATTTTTGTACGGTGCCGGGGGTATTCAATGCGGATGTAGTAATTGTGCAGTCGGAGAATATGCGGAAGGCATATATAGAGGCGCTGACGGATGCCGCGGGAGAGAATACAAGATCCCACTGGGAGAAGAAGATTCTGGGGCTTGGCTCCCCGAAGTTGGATAAGGTGGCGAAAACATCGGAGGAGGAGTATACGCTTCCGGAAAGATGGAGGCAGATCCTTGAGAAACCAGATGGGAGCAGAAAAAAAGTAATCTTATATAATACCAGCGTTACGGCGTTACTGCAGGAAGGGGAGAAGATGCTTCAGAAGATGCAGTCCGTATTTGATATATTTAAAGAGAATATTGAGGATGTGGCGTTATTATGGAGGCCGCATCCGTTGATAAAGGCAACCATAGAATCTATGCGGCCCCAGTTATGGCTTCAATATGTGCAGCTTGAGGAACAGTATAAGGCTGAAGGATGGGGGATTTATGACGATTCTGCCGAGCTGAATCGGGCGATTGCGCTATGCGATGCGTATTACGGAGATGGAAGCAGTCTGGTGCAGTTGTGTCAGAAGGCAGGGAAACCAATTATGATACAGAATGTGGAGATAATATGAAATCTAACTAAAAAAGTTCAAATATTATTCCAAAAATGTCGTAAGTTGTCGAATAATATGCTATAATTATATTGTCAATCAATAGTAAGGTGATAAAGCAAACGAGATTTGCTTTATTGTCTTACTTTTTTTTATTTAAGAATAATAGAAAGGAGAGCAGTATATAAAATGAAAAAAATATTTGGCAATTTGAGAGAGAAAAAAATATTAAAGGATAAAATTGTAGAAATCCTGAAATATGTTTTGAAAAAAATAAAAAATGGAATTATCAGAGGCCATCAAAAGAATACGAGTATGGAGTTTATGGGATTATTTGCAAATGTGTTGACTATAGCGACATATTGTAGTATTAGCCCTGCGATTGCAGAATATCAGGATATCAGAACATTATACTACATTTCTTCGATAGCAGTTGTAATTATGGGATTCTATGCAATTTGGCAGTTAGCCTGTTTGATCGGATATGATTTAATGCGGAAAACATTGCGCGTCTTTGCTGACATACAGAGAGAAGCAGTATACTGTCTCCGGCGGTCTAAGCCAGCAAGAGTGGTGTTATGCGCAGCGGCAGCCGTTGTTATCGTGATTGTTTTTAACGCACGCAAGACGGCTTATTATGTATCTGTAGCAGAAGTATACGGGATACCACAAGGAATCGGCATGGAATTGTCATCTGAAGAAAGAGAAGGTCGTGCCAATTATTGGAAGATAGAAGATTACCTGTTTCGGAAACGGGTTCGGCTTACCTATGTAGAATCATATCGGCAGTTAGATGTCATGAAGGACTATTCAACTGTGTACAGTATGGATTTTTTCCAACCGTCCTCAAGTATCGTTTATACATATAAGAAGAATGAAGATAAATACCGCAGTTATGGGGAGGAGGTTTTTATAACCGCCCGAAAATATGGTTTTCGGGATCCTGAAAAGGTGATGTATTATAACAGCAGCGGAAAACTGCTGCTAGAGCAGAGGCGGGGAACCGGAGACAAATTTGAAATTCGGACATATTCATCCAAGGATTCTCCGCAATTGTTTCAATCAACATTGCTGCGCAGTTCGGAACCGGAGAATGTAAGCGGCGTGACATCACGTCAGATTGAGACAGGATATAATTCTGACGGATTGCCTGAAAGCCGAAGGATCAGTCCACGAATTAATAATGCGAATGGTGTAAATGGTGAACGGTATGCGTATGATGAAAATAAACGACTTACTTCATTATGCTATTTGGATATTGACGGCGAACCAGTATGTAATAAAAACGGTATCATGCTGATTACTTTCCAATATGAAGAAAACGGAAACCTGCGCAGTATACGTTATTTCAGCGACGAAGAGGGGACAAAGAAGACGGAAGGATACAATGGTGTTTTCTGTGAAAAAATGAACTATGATACATATGGTAATCTGATAGAGCGTAGACAATTAGGACGAGATGAAAACTGGCGGTATGACAATAACGGTATCTATATGTATCAATATTCATATGCTGATGGAAAACTGAAGGAAGAAGCATTCTTTGGCATAGGCAATAAACCGATTCGTGATAAACATTTTCACAGTAAGGCAATTAAATATGCAGAGCGCAAAGAAGGTCTGGCCCGTGAGATTGCGGTGACTTTGGATACGGCAAATGCTTCTGAGTCAGTGAATGAGGCAAAGTCTCAGCTTTCTGTTAATAAAGATTCTATGGAAAAGGCAATTCCGGTTCATTCAATCAATTTATCGACAGTCGAATCCGATGAATCGGAAGATTTACTGGAAAGTACGGAGGATACGCTTGCTCAGGATGTTCTGCAGGAAGGAGGGGACAAAGAACATCCGGACGAGATAATTAACCATCAGGAAACAGAAGATTTTACAAAAAATATACAGCTAAACCAGAAAGAGGAAAATTCTGCAGACGAAGCATCCATCCATAGGAAATATTCATCGGTGCATTATAAGATTAAATTGAAAAACCGCATAACTGAAAAAAGTTATCATAATAAGGATGGCGATCTTGTGGCAAATGAAAGCGGCTATGCAATACAAAGTTTTCGTTATGATTCACAGATGCATGTAATTATGGAATCATATCTTGATGTAGACTCAGAACCGTGCTATATTAGCGGCGGGTATTCGAGGGTGAGAAGAACATATAATATGAGGCATGAAGCTACAAGGATTGAATATCTGGACGCAAAAGGCAAACTGACTAATAACAAAAATCTGGGTTATGCTTATGTGGAGTACAATCGTCCGAAAGAGGAAAAGGGGAAGATGATTACCAGCGCTTATTATGATGAGTCTAAAGAGTTGATTTTGATTCCGCAGAAGGGGTATGCAGTTGTAGACAAGCATTATAACGAGAGAGGTCTTTTGGAATGGGAGGCATATTATGATGAAGTAAATAAACCCATATGCCGTACAGATTATAAAGTAGCAAAAATAGAATATGAGTATGCAGAAGACGGTAACTGTAGTAAGACATGGTATCAGGATACCGAAGGGCGGCCTGTAAATCGTCATGATACAGGGTATGCGGTTGTTTACAGGGATTATCAAGGAGGTAAACTGAAAAAAGTAAACTATGAGGGATTTCAGGAGCAGGAATATGGAGCTGTTTTAAATAGAAAAACAGGTGTTGCAGCGATTGAATATATATATAACACGGAAGGTCAGAAGCAAAAGGAAAAGTATTATGGTACGGATGGAGAACCTGTTTTACGAAGTGATGTCGGCTGTGCCGTATGGGAATTTCGATATGATGATGTGGGGAGATGTAATAATGAGAGTTACCATGATACGAACGGTAAGTTAATAATAAGGAAAGACAGAGGGTATGCGTCTATTAAACGTACATATAATGAGGCAGGACAATGCGCATCTACTCGCTATTTTGGCGCAGAAGGAGAACCTGTAATCAGTAAAGAATATCATTGTGCAGGTTACGATTATGGTTATGACGATTGGGGCAATACTACGGGTAACACATACATTGGCTTGGATGGCAAACCTATGGTACGTAGAGATTTGGGGTATGCTTCGGTACAGTCAGAATATGATAGTATGGGAAATGAGATTGCAGCAGCTTATTTTGATGCAGATGGAAAGCCGACTGTAGGAAAAAAGGGCGGGTATGCTTCGGTTGAGAAGACATTTGACAAAGGAAGAATGACAGAGGCCAGATACTATGATACGGAAGGCAATTTAACTCTGCGCCAAGATAGAGGTTATGCGATTGTAAAATGCTGGCAGGATAAGCGCGGCCAGAATACCTCCGAATTTTATTACGGGGCAGATAGAAAGCCAATCATTAGTAAAGAATTACTCTGTGCCGGCAAAAAATTTAAACATGATGAAGCGGGGAATGTATCTGAAGTTACCTTCCTGGGAATAGACGGGGAAAAAATAATACATAGAGACTGGGGCTATGCGCAGGCGAAATATAAAAATGATGTTGCAGGTAATATTATTGAAGCTTCATATTTTGATACAAAGGGAAAACCAATCATCCAAAATGAGGGTTATGCTTTCTACAAAAAAACAGAGCTTGACAGAAATTTGATAGAGTATCGTTATTTAGATACAGAAGGAGAATTGATATTACGTAAAGATAATGGCTGTGCACTTATTAAAAAAACGTATGATGACTATGGACAGCTTATTGGTGAATCTTATTATGGGGTTGATGAAGAACCTGTAATTAGTACCAACTACCATTGTGCCGGCAGAAAATGGAAGTATGATGAACAGGGAAATAGGACGGATACAATTTCGATTGGATTAGATGGTCATCCAATGAATCGAACAGATACAGGATATGCAAGGATACATTCAAAATACAATGATTGGGGGCAGGAAGTTTTTGTAAGTTATTTGAATGCAGAGGGAAAACCTGCAATAGCAAAAGATTATGGATATTCTTCTTGCAAAAATACTTATGATGAAAATGGAAATTGTATCCAATCCTGCTATTATGATACAGAGAAGCATCTGATTAACGATACAGATGTGGGATGTGCAGTGGTAAATAAAATTTATGATGATTATGGGCAGCTTACGGGTTATAGATATTTTGATTCACAAGTAAAGCCTGTGATGAACTCAAAATATCATTGCGCCGGATATGAATATAAGTATGATGAAAAGGGAAATCAGATATTGGCTAAATTTCTTGATACGGAAGAAGAAGTTATGTATCGGCGTGATTTGGGCTATGCACAGGAAAGGAATGCCTATGATTCTTTTGGAAATAAGATTGAATTAAGCTATTTGGATGTTGACGGGAGACCGGCTGTCTGGAAGGAAGGCGGAGTTGCTTCCAGCAGATATATCTATGATGAGAAAAACAATGTAATAGAAACCAGATATTATGATACTCAGGGAAAGCTGACAATGAGAAAGGATACAGGATATGCTGTGTGTAAAGAAGCGTTTAACGAATTCGGGCAAAGAAAATTTTATCGTTATTATGGTTTGAATGAAGAATTGGTTATCTCCAAAACAAATCATTGTGCCGGCTTTCTGTATCAATATAACGACAAAAGAAAGCAAGTCAGTACGGAGTATATTGATGATGATGCCAAACCGATGGTAAGGAGAGACTTAGGATACGCACGCGAATGTTATGAATATGATTCGATGGGCAATGAAGTAAAGGTTCGATATCTGGATACGGAGGGTAATCTGACTATTTGCAAAGACGGGGGATATGCTGTTAAGGAGAAAAAATATGAGAATTGGAGGTTAAAGGAAACACGTTTTTATGATACGGATGAAAGATTGGTATTATGTAATGATACAGGATTTGCTGTAAATAAATTTGACTATAATCAACTGGGGCAGAAGATAACAAATTATTTTTATGACACAGAAGAAGAACCCATAATCAGTACAAAATATCATTGTGCTGGTATGAAGTTTGATTATGATGAAAGAGGTGATGAAAGAGAGGTTGCGTATTTGGGGCTGGACCATGAATCAATCAGGCGAAGTGACTTTGGCTGCGCATATATACATTATAAGTATGATGGGAAAGGGAGGAAAATAAAGACCAGCTATTTGGATAAAGACAAGAACCCGGTTAAGTATAAAGAGGGAGGCTATGCCCATTGTGAGACGAAATACGGTGAAAAAAAGACACAGTATCTCTATTATGATGCGGAAGATTATTTAGTCCGGCGGTCTGATACAGGTTATGCTGTTAAGGAAGAAAATTATGATGAGTATGGAAAATGTGTCTCTATTTACTTTTATGATGAAAATAATAAACTGGTTATTCATGCGGAAGATGGCTGCGCAGGATATGAATATGGATTTGATGAGTGGGGAAATCAGACAGATACATGGTATTTAGGATTGGATGGAAAATATATGAATCAAAATGAAACAGGGACTGCAAGAATACATTCTGATTATGATAGCCTTGGAAATAAGGTCAAAGTTTGTTATTATGATGTTGATGATGTGCCTGCGGAGCATAAGATTGGAAATTATTCCTCTAAAGAAATGGAATATGATAATGGGAATTTAATTGAGACACGTTATTATAACATAGAAGGTAAGCTGACGCTCCGAAGCGACAGCGGTGAAGCAATTGAACGGAGAGTTTATGATAAGTATGGCCAGGAGTGTCTTTATAGCTATTATGATACCAATGATAAGCCAGTTATGAATACAAAGTATTATTGTGCCAGTGTACAGTATGGTTATGATGAAAGAGGTAATAGAACACAGATCAGTTATTATGATACGGACGGAAAGAATATCATACGTGACGATATTGGCGCTGCTTATTGTCTTAGCACTTTTGATAAGCATGACAATCTGATAAGTGAAAAGTATTATGATACGGAAAACAATCTGGTAGTATATACTGGGCGGTCTTATGCATACGTAGAGAATATATATGACGGAATCAATTTGTTAGAGCGAAAATATTGGGACACAGAAGATAAATTAACGATTAATACAGAAAGAGGCTATGCGATTCTGAGATGTGGATATGGAAAGAATGGCCAAAAACTTGAAGAAGCTTATTACGATACGGAAAACAAATTAATTAATAATGTTGATGGGTATGCAAGAATAGAATATCAATATGATTCTTCTGGTAATTATTCTAAAGCGATATATTATGATGAAACTGGGGCGAAAGTGGATAAATAACCCAAAGTATGTCTGAATAATTGCTCTGGTTCAAAGAATATATCCGGTCCATCGGGATTCTTAAAAATACAGTCCGATTGCATTAAACTTAGAACATACAAGATATGGTATTTATTTGGAATACCGTATCTTGTATGTTTTTACTTGATGTGGCAGGATTAATTATTTTGAAGATATATTATAATGTGAGAATGCCATAAGTACTTTGGGTGCATAGTGTTGGCTCATATGCAGATGGATATTATTAACCTGAATCAAGTAGCGAAAGAATTAATGCTAAGTGGGGAACGCCGTTCAGAGTTATATCCGGATATACAGACTTACGCGGACATTATCGAGACACAGGAATACTATTTTTAGTTCAATAGAACTAAAAAACACAGGCATTTCGGAATAAACCCGGAGTGCCTGTGTTTTATGGTGCGCCTTGCGGCTCACGTTTCTATAAATTTCCCCCCTGCCGCAATACCTCTTGTTTCATCCGCAGAACCTCAAAATCATCCGGCAGAAGCGCCTGCAACTGTTCCAAGACTCCATACGCCTCATCCCATTGGCCCGCACTAATTAATCCCCGAAGAACTTGCTTCACTTGTCCGCCAAGTAACATAAATTCTTCCGATACTGGCTGCTTAGGCTTTTGTATATCTTCTTCCAAGTTCCGCAGCAATTGTCCAACTGTCCCCGACATCTTAGGATAGATATGAATGGCATCTTTTAATAACATAAAAATCTCAGCAAACGTCCCCTCCTGTAAAAGACCCAAAGCATCCTTGAGCCTTGCGGCGAATCGATATCTGGTAGGAAGGGCATAAGCCTCAGGATTCTCAAGGGCCTCCTTTCTGTACACAAATTTTGCATCGCTGCAGACACTCCGACAATATTGTTCTAATAATTCTATCAATTTAGCAGGCTCTAGCATCTCCCCTGTCAGCAGCTTTTCCAGAAAAGATTGTTCCAATTTTCTCGCATAGAAGGGGCATGTCTCCAATAGTGGCATGATTTTTTGATAAAATTCTTTCATTTCCTCCCATTCTTTGCGTTCTGTTACTGCCTCTGTATATTCATTCCACGCCTCTGGAGACATCCTTTTAAGCAATATTTCCAATGAAAATTGGTTGCGCACAGCAATTTCAATCAATTCCCACTGAAAGCCGGGCGGGCAGTTCTGAGCGCAGATTTCCCATAAGCCTTTTGTTCTCTGAAAATCCTTTTGATGTTCTGCATAAAGAGCCTTCTGAATACAGACATAGGGGTTATTTGTGTTTAATCGGTCATATTCCCTTAGAATTGCATCATATTTTCCTTTATAATCCTTTTTCCATGCTTCCAGACGGGGATATTGGGGAAGGATGCGGTCTTCCTCCTCCCACGGAAACCAGGACATAATCTGGCAGGCACATGGAAAGTCATCTGCCTTTGTGGTAAGAAATAATCCTTCCATATATACAGAGACTGCCTTTGCTGCAATGCTTTCCAGAGTGATTTCTGCTGCTCTTTGCTGGTCGGCTTTTTCAGGATGATTTAAAAGATAAAGAAGCTGCTTGCGGTATAAATTAACATACTTAATTCCTTTTCTGAATTCTTTTAAATCCCTGCACAGCGCCGTCAGTGTCACGCACAGATGAAGCGTTCCCACTTCCAAGGTCCGTGGGTGATTTAGGATACGCTCGCCCTCATCTAGTGCAAGCCGCTTATCACCGGTATAAGAAATTAATAGCGGAAGGTTTGCCTGCATCCATAGCTCATAATTGTAGATGCGGCTTTCCTGTCTGGCAAGGGCAAGTCCTTTTCGACAATATTCAACTGCAATGCCAGGCTCCCCTACGCTTCTGTACTCCTGTGTAATCTGCATATAACATTGTGCAGAATTCGGATTTTTTTCAAGCATAGCCAGCAAAAGGGAAAGGTTTCGGGTTGTTTTTGTTTCGGACTCTCCCAATTTTTCTTTTCTTGCATAACCAAAATGGTGAACAAAGGCTGTTAATTTTTTATTTGGCTTGTGAAAAGGCGCCAGATTTTCGTGAATCGGGAAAATGAATTCGGTCTCAGGGGTCAACAGACACATTCTGCCGACATCTGTGTCAGAGTAACGTTTTCCTTCCAAATCCAGATAATTGCGTTGAACATAAAAGGCAGATTGGTAATGCCTATATTCGCCGCTTTTAAAAAAATCTATTATTTCTCCAGTATCATCAAACCATTCATCATCATCAAGATAGAGAAACCATTCCCCGCGTGCCTCTTTAAGTCCCGCATTTCGTGCTTTTGAGAAGTCGTTACACCAGGTAAAAGGAATGATATGAGAAGTATATTTTTGCGCCAGTGCGAGCGTCTCGTCACTTTTACCGGTAAATACAACGATTAACTCAGTGTCTAGTTCACGTAGAAGCGGCTTCAGGGAGTTCAGGCACTTTCCAAGGGTCTCCATACGATCAGATACCAGTAGAGAAATAGTTAGCTGTATGCGCATAATTTTGCCCTCCTTATTAATTCCTGATTTGTCCATATTAGTTCTAAGTCTTCCGGCATTAAGGGAAGAAGCTGCGCCAAAATTTCGGATGCCTGTGATGTCTGATTTGCATCCATCAGAATCTTTAATGTTTCCTTCATCTTTTCTGCAAGCTGAAGAAATTCATTTCCTGAATGTAGCATGGGATTATCCATTCGGCGTGCTGTCTGGCGGAACACCTCTGTGATTACACCGGTCATATCCGGATAAATGTGAATTCCATCACCGAACAAACGTACCGCTTCTGCCATCTTTTCCTGTTTTAATTTTTCCAATGCATTTAAGGCTGTCATTGAAAAACGAATTTCACACGGCAAAAGGCCAATCCGTTCCTCACAAAGTAAGTCTTTTCGGTACAATCCTCTATAAAAATCCAGGGTACACAGACAGTATTCTTCTAATGTTTCAATCAGTTTTGGCCAGC
>ERZ808028.1121-NODE-1121-length-17496-cov-20.055973_pt1 | contig 17496 bp, 18 predicted proteins | sample MGYA00380184_ERZ808028 | MGnify/ENA primary metagenome ERZ808028 (study PRJEB31490, sample SAMN06133397) | mouse gut metagenome | isolation source: J8_1 | host: mice | place: China: Chengdu | collected 2015-05 ...
ATATGCGGCTGTACAATAATGGCAGATTGTATGTGAAAAAATACAATTTAAGTGTCCAATTTTTGTTGACTAGTGCAAAGCAGACATATGAGCTGGCTTCACTGCATGTGGGGCATCGGGGCTTCACTTGACCCATATATCATGGGGGCGCTCTCCGGCGGACAGAGTTGGAATATGGGTTATCTCTATATTTCCATGCAAATGGCATCTGCGTATGTGGGTACTTGTTTCATGCCACCCGTTTTCGGATTTATTGCAAACCATATCAGTGTTTCCCTGTTTCCGGTTTATTTACTTACAATACTAGTTTTTATGGCTTCCATGCATGAAAGAATGCTACCTAAAGTATCTGAAGCCAAAGACAAAGATGCGGATTTTTGAAACTAAAGAAATGATAAAGCGGCAGATTTCTCAAACAGGAAACGGGATTTTAAATGGATTTTATGATGGGAGAATGTGTATGATAGATTTACATATGCACAGCAGATATTGGGATTATTATTCACAAAAAAACCCTGTTATGCAGAAATTGACTATCCGGCAATGGAAGAAATTATTGACATTATCCACCGCAATCATGGTGTTGCCGTAATTGCACACCCCGGCATAAATCTTAAAGGAAAAGACTTTTTGCTCGAGGAAATTCTGGAGTTTGGAATTGACGGCATTGAAACGTTCAGCAGTTACCATAGCCAAAAGCAGACAGACTTTTATTACCATGCAGCACAGAAAAAAATAATTTTGTCACTTGCGGGAGTGATTACCACGGGAAAACCAAGCCGTCTATCGGAATAGGACATCATAACTGCCCCATTCCTTTTGCGGAAATGATTCAACAATGGAACAAAAGACTTTCCTGCACGTATCATTTCAGAGATAAATTCTGAACACTACTTCCAGCTGGTGGAATTACAGTTGCATATATGAGTATTGGTAGGCAAAAAGCGCTACTGGGTACAGTGGGTATTTTCCTTCTAAAGTCCCTCTTATAATATTTTACAGCCTTTACACGCAGATGTAAAGGCTGCATTAACAATATCATCCCTTTTGTTGCTTATGCCACACGCATCACGTTTCTCCCGCAAGCCATTTCTGAAACAGTTCTCTGAATTCTTCCTCACGCCCTGCCGGTATTTCCAGCGTCAGCCTCTTTACTTCTTCCCTCTCTGTCTGAAACACCTGCGCGATCTCGTCCCTCGTCATGTTCTTCTTCAATGCGTTTACTTTTGCGTCACTGATCTGTTCCCGAAACTCGTCAAAAATCCACTGTTGGGTATCCTTTGGGAAAAAAGTAAAGCGCATGACCGTCTTCTTTTTTATTATCCCGTCAAAAAACAGTTTCTGTAGGGGTTCAATTACATTTTCATTGAGCGCAAGGGCATCATATATCGCAGACTTCTTCAACCCGAAATCCTTCATTAACTGATCAATCCGCTCTCCCTTTGTATAACGGCGCTTCTTATACGTTTCCAGCCTGTCAGCCACAATCTGCTGCTTCACCATTTCCGGCAGTTTTGAAAAATCCCGGTAAAGGTTGGTGTCATCTATGATTTCCCTTGCCTTCCGCTCGTCAATCTCGTCCTCCTGATACACGATACAGGGAACAAAGCGGAATTTGTCTTCCTTAAAACCATCCTCATCGCCGCATTCCTGTATAATCTCCGCACAGACGTCCCGCCGATTGTGTCCTGCCAAAACCATATACGTTCCACCCGACCGGCGCCACAGCACAAGGGGATCTTCAACCCCCCTCTCATAAATGGACAGTTTTAGTTCAAAATAGCGGTCTGGCTGGCTGTTCCGCAAAAGCGGGTACCGGTTCCAATCTGCCGGAGCACCCTCCATTTTGGATATGTCTATGTACTCTATCCTTTTCTTTCCGTCTTCCTCCTGCAGCTTGCCCGGCTCCACTTTGTCAAGAGCTTCCGACACACTTTTTGCAGCGCCAGATAGAGGAAATGGCGGAAACGAATCCAAGGCTGAAATTACTGGGTATCCTTGTATTCTTTGCAACACGGTTCAGGAAATCACTGTTGGCTATGTTTCCTTTTTTTCCTGCCATTGTCCTATTCTCTCCTCTCTTTCTGGTCCTTCCGAAGCCTTTCAAGTGCTTCGTCCGCAAAATCCGCCATCTGCATGCATGCAGGGCTCTTACTGTTGTAATACCCTACTGGCATATGTTCTTTCTGCGAGTTGTCCACATTCGCATCATTATACTGGACTCTATGGGTGCCAGCACGTAATCCGCCTCGCCGAGTATCGTCTTGTTCATCACGCCCGCAGTCTTGTCCATATCCACAATAATAAAATCATAATAATTTTCTTTGCGGACGCTTCTTAGGCACTTCTTCCACATCTTCTCCCTGATTTTTTCCGTCATCGTGCACAGGGAACCTTCCAAGGCTTCACTCTCTGCCGAACCGGCTACGACATCAATCCCGGTATACTCCGTATGCATGATATAGCCTTCTTCCTTGAAATCCTCCTGCCCGAGAAAAGCATTATAAAAACTGATATCCGGCTGTTCCAAATAATCGGGAAATAAAACGCTTGTCATGTCTGACTGACTGTCCGTATCCACCGCAAGCACATTATACCCCCTTTTCGCCAGTTCATAAGAAAAATTGGTCACTACCGTTGACTTTCCCATCCCGCCTTTATGAGCCCATACTGCAATCATAACCGGACAATCAAAACGCATCAGGTTTTTATCCAGTTTTGCACTCTTTGCCTGCTTATAAATACTTTCAAGGTTTTCCTCCTCCATTTCCGAAAGGTCCATCTCCATCAGGCTTTCAAGCTGCCACTGGTTCAGTCCCGTTGCCCTGTGCCAGTCTTTGATATCCCATCCCTTTTTTTTCAGGAGAATATTCATCTTGTCCTTCCAGTCACTCTTTCGCATACACATTTTCCTTCCCGATCTAAATACTTTTCGCTGCTTTTTCATCTGTTATATTTTTTATTATACAGATATTTTTTTATTAATCAAGTTTTTATACATGTATTTTTCCGCCGGGCGGAAATTATCTCAAGTAATAATCTGTCCCTCATCAAAAATGTATTCCACCACAAATAATAAAACCTATAAATATCCTGCACAAATTTCCGCGCGGCGGAAAAATTGTATTACCATTGTTTCCATCCATACTTTTCAAGTATCCTGCCATAACAGACAACTTTGTCCTGTTATGGCAATAACTATACCTAAATTTCCGCCGGGCGGAAATTTTGTCAAAACACAGCTTACATATATCTGCGCTGAGGAATATAATCACACAAAATTTATTTTTTCTTTTTTGGGGATAACTTACGGCTTTTGCTGCAAGACATCCCTGTTTGTCCCATATGACGGGACAAGGGAATCACTGGTTGGTTCCCTACGGGCAAGGCAGATAACCAAGCCAACAGTTCCTAAACAGATACAGTTTCCGCATTGCACTGGCTTACTGAAACCCCGGTTTCGGAAAAGGACTAGATGACATTTTATTCATCAATGTCCGTCCCAACTATGAATTAGTATCAAAATCATTTCTCTCATTTTTCCGCCGGGCGGAAAAACACTCCTGTTTTACATCTCGTCGGCATTGGCCCTGACAGTTCGGATCAGTCCTGAGATGCTATCCAATATGTCGTTAAAAATGCGCTCTAGCTCGCCAAACTCATCATACTGCTTACTTCATAGTATTTTGTATTACTATTTATAGTGTGTTGATAAAAACGAAAATCTAACAAATGGACAGATAGCTGAAAAATATGCACATGAGATCTTACTGCCATCTATGATAAGCTAATATCATCAAAGGAACCGGTTCTCAATTGAATAAATATTTTTTATCAAGGAGGGAACTTTTATGAATGAACAAATGAGAGCGCCAAAAGAAAAGTGGTGTTTTGGTATCGGAGCGATTGGAAAAGACGCGATCGTAAACCTTGTGGGGGCATTTTTGATGCTGTATCTGACAGATACGCTGGGCATTGCCGCCGGGTTTGTTGGAACACTGTTTTTCGTTGCGAGGATGTGGGATGCGGTCAATGATCCCGTCATGGGAATGGTCGTGGACAACACAAAGACAAAATATGGAAAGTTTCGTATCTGGCTGATTGTTGGAACGCTGTTAAATTCCGTAGCATTTGTCCTGCTCTTCACCACGCTCGGGATTGCGGACATGAATACGAAATGTATCTATGTATCCATCATATATATCCTGTACGGCATGACTTACACCATCATGGATGTGCCGTACTGGTCATGGCTTCCCAACCTGTCAAGCGACCCGCGCGAGAGGGAAAAGATCTCAGTTATACCAAGAATCTTTGCAAGCCTTGGCGGCTTCATCATCTGTACCTTTGGGCTGAACTTTATCGACTTCTTCAACCGCATGACCGGAGACACGACGATTCTCCAGGAACAGAAAAACGGAAGTATGCTCAATATCAGCGAGACAGGCTTTACATACTGTGCGATCGTCATCGCAGTACTGTTCATCGTCACAATCGGAATCATCGTGTTCAATGTAAAAGAAGAATCCACACTGTCTGCAAAAACACAGAAAACCAATCTGAAAGAGGCGTTTGCCGTCATTATCAAAAATGACCAGCTGGTTGCCTTCATCGGACTGCTGTTGACCTTCAACCTCTGTACGCAGGTACTAAAAGCATTTGCCGTATATTATTTCAAGGAAGTCTGCGGAAATGCGACGCTGTATTCGGTGTTTGGCTTTACGATCTTAGCGGAAATGGCAGGTCTGTTCTGTTTTCCGATGATCGCCAAAAAGATTGACCGTGAGAAGGTTTATGCGCTGGCGTGCGGTCTTCCTATCGCAGGGCTTGTACTGCTTCTCGTGCTGGGATTTGTGGCGCCTGCAAGCGCGGCTGGAGTAATCGTATCCTGTTGCCTGCTGTTCTTCGGTTCCGGTCTCTCGATCGGAACGACAACTTGCTGTATCGCGGATGTTATTGATTACGGTGAGATAAAGTTTGGCAAGCGCAATGAAAGTGTAACCTGTTCCGCACAGACGTTCCTGATGAAAATGGCTTCTGCCCTCGCGGCACTGTTTACCGGAGTCGGTCTGGAGCTGGTAGGATATGACCCACAGATGGCGGGAAATCAGACAGCCTCCACTATCATGGGAATCCGTGTACTGATGTTTGTTCTTCCGATTATTCTTGCCGTTTTAAGCTTTCTGATTTTTAAGTTTGGATATAAGCTGAAAGGACAGCGGCTGGAGGATCTGACGAAGAAAATTCACAGGCTGCACTCAAATTAGTGCGTCATATAAAATATTCAAACAAAGATGCAAAATAATGAAAAAGGAGCGAATGCGTATGATTATCGCAAATGAGCAGGAAAAGGTATTTCATCTGAACAATGGACGAATCAGCTATCTGTTTTATGTCATGGAGAGCGGACAGCTGGGGCATCTGTACTTTGGCAGGGCGCTGAACCCCAAAGGGAGTTATCTGCATATGGTCGAGAAAGCGCACCGCCCAATGACCACCTACATAACGGAGGGAGATTTGTATACCTCCTACGAACATCTGCGGCAGGAATATCCCTGCTATGGCACATCAGACTACCGTTATCCCGCCTTGGAGATCCAGGGCGGCGACGGAAGTCGTATCTGCAAGCCGGAATATCAGCGGTATGAGGTGTTTGATGGAAAAAAAACCCTTCTCGGGCTGCCCGCCACCTATGTGGAAAAAGAGGGCGAGGCTTCCACCTTAGAGATTTATCTGCGGGATCCGGTGACAGCGCTCGAGATTATCCTCTCCTACAGTATTTTTCGGGATGTCGATGCGGTTGCGCGGAGTGTTCGTTTTATCAATCATGGAAAGGAAGCTGTATATATCAACAGGGCAATGAGCGCAAGCGTTGATCTTCCAGACGCTGATTATCAGAGCGTGCAGCTGTCCGGTTCATGGGCGCGGGAGCGGCATGTCCATGTGCGTGATTTGCAGCCTGGAATCACCGCTGTATCTAGTATGCGCGGAAATTCTTCGCACCAGCACAATCCGTTCTTTGCACTGAAACGAAAAAATACCACAGAGCACAGCGGCGAGGCATATGGATTTAATCTGGTATACAGTGGCAACTTTCTAGCGCAGGCAGAGGTGGACAACTATCAGGTGCTGCGTGTTATGATGGGCATCAATCCCTTTGGCTTTCAGTGGAAACTTGAACCAGAGGCGGAATTTACTACGCCAGAGGCCATCATGGTGTACTCTGACGCAGGGTTAAACGGCATGAGCCAGCAGTTTCATCGTCTGTACCGGAGCCGTCTGGCACGGGGATACTGGCGCGACAGGGAGCGGCCTGTTCTGATCAACAACTGGGAGGCAACGCAGTTTGACTATGTCGAGGACGATCTGATTTTGTTTGCAGCCAAAGCAAAGGAGTGCGGTATCGAGTTGTTTGTCTTAGATGATGGGTGGTTTGGCATGCGCGGCGACGACAAGCGCGGACTTGGCGACTGGAAGGCAAACACAGAGAAGCTTCCGAATGGCATCGAGGGACTTTCGGAAAAAATCGAGGCACTCGGCATGAAATTCGGCCTGTGGTTTGAACCGGAAATGGTCAATAAGGACAGTGACTTTTTCAGAAGCCATCCAGACTATATTATAGAGACGCCAAATCGCAGCGCTTCACACGGCAGAAATCAGTTTGTTCTGGACTTCTCCCGAAAAGAAGTGGTGGACGCGATCTATGAACAAATATATGAAATATTATCTAAAGCAAAAATCAGTTATATCAAATGGGACATGAACCGTTCCATCAGTGAGTGTTACTCGAAAGCATATCCGGCGGACCGGCAGGGAGAGATTTTTCATCGGTATATTCTGGGTGTCTATGACCTGCATGAGCGTCTGATACAGGCATTTCCATGCCTGCTGATTGAGTCATGCTCGAGCGGCGGCGGACGATTTGACGCAGGAATGCTCTACTATGCGCCGCAGGGTTGGGTATCCGATGATTCTGACGCCGTCGAGCGGTTAAAAATTCAGTATGGCACCAGTCTGGTCTATCCGATGAGCTGTATGGGTGCCCATGTCTCTGCCTGCCCGAATGAGCAGGTAGGACGCAGAACACCAATCGAGACAAGGGGAAACGTGGCGTGTACCGGCGCGTTTGGCTATGAACTGGATCTGAACAAACTAAGCGGTGAGGAGATCGAGACCGTAAAGAAGCAGGTTGCATTTTATAAGGAAAACAGAAGTTTGATAGCAGGGGGCGATTTTTATCGGCTGTGCAGTCCTTTTGAGACAAACTTTGCAGCGTGGGAGACAGCTGCATCAGATGGAACACGGGCGCTTGTGACAGTCACCCGCATCTTGAGTGAGATCAATGGCCCCTACAGGCGCCTGCCCCTCCGGGGACTGCTAGAAGATCAGAACTACCATATCGAGAGCAGGTTTTTATCCTATGACGCATACGGCGACGAGCTGATGCAGTATGGGCTGATGCTGGAGGATAAGTCCTCGGGGCAGATTATTGACGGAAGCGGCGGTTGTCAGGACTTTCTGTCGGTCTTGTATGAGATCACAGCGAAACAGGAAGCGTAATTTCATCTTCGCCAAAGGGGTTGGATTTTTGACGGTTCACTTCACTCTTAGACTGCTCCTGCACGCGGTATTTGCTGGGTGAAATCCCTGACAGATGACGAAATGCCTTGCAGAAAGCCTCGGGCTCCTGATATCCGCAGGAGAAGGCAATACTTGCGATGGAGAGCTGTGTCATTGAGAGCAGGTGCGCTGCTTTGGTAAGCCGGAAAGTTTGCAGATATTTTATGGGAGGCAGGCCAGTGTGTTCCTTGAACAGGGTGCTCAGATAGCTTCTGTTGAGTCCGACATACTGGGCGATCTCCTCAATCTGCAAAGGTTCACTGTAATGATTCTGAATATAACGGATGGCGTGTGAAACATACAGATTTTCGTTTGATGTCTGGTGTTCTTTGTCCTTATTTGCCTTGGCTAACGCAGAAAAAAAGAGGTAGAGCATCGCCATCTGGCGGAACTGGTCGTCAGAGCTGGCATTGTTGTGCTGAAGCATGTCCATTACATATTTTTCAGGGTGCAGATCCTCTCCGCAGCGAAAAATCGGAAAATCCTGACAAATGCCAATGGTATTGAGGATATCCTTAGCTTTTTTGCCGGAGAATCCCACCCAGACATAAGTCCACGGCTTTGCAGCGTCTGACATGTATACGGTCTGATAGTCCGGTTCTATGAGAAATCCCTGCCCTTTGGTGAGTTTATAGCAGTTTCCATTCACAAAAAATTCACCCTGCCCGTCGAGAATATAATGGATAAGGTAAAAATTGCGGACAGCAGGTCCAAATTTGTGGCAGGGATTTGTGACAGAATGTCCGAAATTGTTGATGTGCAGATCTTCGATTTCCATGGTCGGGAATTCGACAAAATATGAATTTTCCATAGGCAGCCTCCATTCTCTGTTGATGGACGTGGATGTCGGCGTTCTGCTGTGCAGGACGCCTCTAAAAACTGTGGTCTGTGTCTTGGAACGGTTTCCTTATAGATTTAGTTTAGCATTGTACGGCAGACATTTCAATCAGATTTAATGATAAAAACGAGGAGGTAAGTATGAAACAATTTGATTTAATATCCTATCTGATGCGCGGCCTTGCAGTCGTTATCGGCATCTTTATGGTAGGAATTGCAGTTGGTTTTTTTAAGGTCGTGGAGATGGGTGCCGACCCGTTTACTGCGATGAATACAGGTATCAGCTCGATGATCGGTATGCAGTTTGGAACGCTGCAGCTGATCGTGAACGCGTTGATTCTGATTCTTGTCTTTGTGTTCAAGAGGCAGTTTATTGGTTTTGGAACGATTTTTAATATGGTTTTTGTGGGTTACACGGCGGATTTTCTCATGTGGATTCTGGCCAAATTCCAGATTTCGTTCGATACATGGCCGATTCGAATTCTCCTGTTGATTTTCGCAGCACTCTTAATCTGCATCGGAGATGCGCTCTACATCTCGGCTGACATGGGCATGTCGCCTTACGATGCTGCAGGCTATATTGTGGAGACACTGACCGGGAAAAAAATCTCATTTCGCATTGCGCGGATTATTCTGGATATTATCTGTGTCAGCATCGGGTTTATTACTGGAATACAGGTGGGAATCCATTGGAAGATCATCGGTATCGGAACAGTGATTCTCGCGTTCTGCACAGGACCGTTTATACAGTTTTTCCGTGTGCACTGGAGTGACAGGCTGCTGGCACCCTATAACAGGCATTGACAGGATGTAGTATTCGCAGGTAGCCTTGATACAGATACCCGAAGGGTGATACAGTCTATTTTTATATAAAAAAACTCAAAACAGGATAGTACAATGGTTTCCGTTGAATACTTATATTTGACAGAGCTGACTGTTATCTGCGGTAAAGAAAATATAAAAGTAAAATAATAATTGTTCTTCCCAAAAGATACAAAAATCTTTTGGGAAGTTTTTTTATTGTTATTTCAGGAAAGTAGATGTATAATCGAAATACTATCTTATATAGCTCTTTTTACAACAAGGTAAGTTGGGATGAGGGGAGTTGTGTCATATATTCATTTATTCTGTCATAATTATATCAGAGATTTTATCAGTAATTATTCAGTAATTGGTAAATGTAAATCCTAAAAGACCACTTAAACAGTGCATTTGAAGAAATTTTACCAGACGGGACATTAAAAATGTGGATGAAGTCATAGTATAAGTGGACGGATTTAAAAAAAAGTAGATAAAATTTTCTTTTATGCGGATGAAATAATACTGAATATAGAAGAAAACTTTATAAAAAGGATGAAAATTTTATTAATGTGGAAAAATAAGGATATGAAAGTTGTCTATAAAAACAGACTGCAACACGGAATTTAGGGAAAACAAGGGGGAAAACTCAGAATTGTCGGAATAAATAAGAAAAAAAGGCACGACAAAAAAGCCTCCAGTTAGGACACGGCAGAAAAAAAGGATTTATTTCGTATAATGGTTCTTGCAAGTGCGCCGATTTTGTCAACCGGATGGTTTTGTATGATGTATTTATTGTAAATCTGGCTGATCGCCATATGCACCATACGCATGTTGTACTGGAGTGCAAGAGATGCAAGGTCTTCGTAGTCGTTAATTTTAAGGCATAAAGTTGGATATTTTTCGGACGGCTGTACGTCCAGCATGGAAAGAATTGCATGAAGGCGATCTTTTTCTGCTGGATGCTCTGTGGAAGCAGCTTCCAGCAGGACCGTGTTGATATGGTCAACATGGTCTATCAGGATGTCTTTTGTATCTTCCAACATTTTCACGCGCATCTTTTTCTGGGCATATTTTTCATGGATTATGAAAGTAACATTCTGCTTGTCAAAAGTGAGGTCAAAAATGGCATCGTTTTCTTCCAAAGCCTTTTGTATGATGTTGCGTTTACAGTAAGACGGAAGAAAACCGCGCAGCCTTTGGTATTGCGAGGTAACCGGAGATATGGTGTCGCTGCCGGCATTAGAATAAGAAGCATTATCAACTTCCAATATGCCCTTCAGGTTCAGTCTCAGCGTGTTCAGGCTTTCAATGCTGCACAGGTCAAGCAGCATGTCTTTTGACATGGTAATATAACCGCGTCCGCCTTCAGCCGCAGTTTTATGATAGTCTTTATATTCTGGAAGAAATACGTTTATGTAACGGTCATGGATGCCGGAATTGCAGAAATAACAGTAACCGTAATCCTCAAGTACACCGTTGCAGGCGTCTATGGTGGCAGTTGTACAGCCGATTGTGGCAGCCAGTTCCTTGATGCAGACATCTTTGATAAAACCATGTCCGTCTGGCTGGAGAAAGTGGTATAATAGGAGCAGCTTGATTGTATTGCTTTTCAGTGTGGGCTGGTAGCCATAACGGTTTTTTTCATTCATATATTTTTTTCCAGTGGTATAGGCGGTTTCCCACACAGAAGACGGACAGGTATGGCAAAAACAGTGGATCTTGTCCGCTTCTGCATCCAGTCCGAGTGCCCGAAGTTCTTCCTTTTGCTGGTGGATGATACAGTCGTGACAGTTTGACTTGCATTCATTCAGAACATCAGGTCCTTTGGAATAGATTTCAATGTAATTCTTCTGTAGGCCGATGGCTTTAGTGAGTACGCCCTTCCCGATGCGGGCGAAACTGTTCAGTTCCAAAGAGAAAACCTCCTTTCTATTTTCCTGAACATATCTTGTAGTTATGTTTAGAAAAAAAGCTTAATATAATATTCTGAAAACAATTATAGCATATTTTTTCCAGTTGTAAATGTATTCAAAACGGCGAAGAATATGGTTTCATTCTTGAAAAGTATGGATTTTATTAGCTTTTTGATATATCTAAAAACGGCGAAGAATATGGGAGTATTTTCTGCAAAGCCGCATGTTTACAATGTTCTTTCAACAATTTGGCGGTTTGAAAAATTTTTTTTGTAAGAAAAGGGCGAGAAATATGGTTTCAAAAAGCAATATTTTATTTTGCAGGCCGTAAAAATCAAAAAACGGCGAAGAATATGGTTTCAAAAAGCATATTTTTAAGCCAAAAAGTTGGGATAAAGCGTAAAAAAAATTAAACGGATGAAAAAAAACAGTAAAAACGGCGAAGAATATGGTTTCATTTTTAAAAATGTTTATTTTGGGCGAGAAATATGGATGTAAAAACTAAAAACGGCGAAGAATATGGTTTCATTTTATGAAAATGGCGCATTTTTTATGTATGGTATTGAACTGACTGTTTGAAAAAACGTGTAAAAATCAAAAAATGTTTTCAGATAAAACAGTAAAAACGGCGAAGAATATGGTTTCACTTTTGTCAAAAAAAGTATGAATAAGTATCAAATGATAAAAACGTCATACGGTGCCGAATGTCCCGTATGGCGTTTTTGAAGCTGCCGTGAATGCGGCGTATGTTTTTTACTCAATCGGAAAATCCAGCGCGGTCTGAACGGCTGCGGCATTCGGATAGGAAGCGGCTTCTGTCATATTCATAATCTGGCTGGCTGGTTTTGCTTCACTGGGACTTATCAGGTCAGCCCGTTCATCGTCACTTAATGGGAAGTAGTACAGGTGGAACAGTCCCTGTTCCTTGTCATAGCGAAAATGGGCAAGGGCAATTTTCTTTTCGGCGAATTCTTGAAATGTTTTCATAATTAACTGGATGTTGTCTGCTTTCTTTTTTTTCTTGAATAGGATGATGCGCTGGAAATAGGAGTAATCATAGGTTTTGTGCAGGTATCCGTATTCATTCGGGACGGATGAGGTTGAGAGTGCAATGCGTTCTCTTTGCAGATTGTGGTAAAGGAGCCTGCTTATTTCCAGTTCTAGGGAATTATAGTTGCTGGAAGTTACGGAAATCATCTTTTTCTTGGTTATGGATTCATACAGGGTATTGCCAAATGTTACTGAAATATATTCCTTTCCGTTTTGGGAAATTGTCCTTACATTGTCAAAAAAGGAAAAGGTATAGATTGGTTCGTTCGGTTTTTCCTTTTTATACATTTGGAAACTAGTGCGCGCCATGGTGTGCAGGCGTTTTTTAATATCATCGTAGAGCCGTTTGTTTGGGCGGCTGTTAATCGCTTTTGCGATGGAGCCCACTTCTAAGACAATCTGCTTGCTTTCGTAAAAATCAAGGTTGATATGGTTGATAAGCGTCATCAGAATTTGGTTATCTCGCGGGTCAAATACCCGGATCTTTTCCACGGGCGCCTCATTCGGGTCATAGCTGACGAGCATCTGGAAAGTAGTGTTATCCTTATCAAAGTTTACAAGGTCTGCCACATAGGAATCAAGGGATTCCTTGAACGGTACGGAAAACTTTGCCGGGGCAAAAAGCGGCTTGTCCAAGAGGAGGACAGGCTTTTTGGAAAAGTAGTTCTCGATATTCCCGTCATAGGCCTCTAAAAGAATCTCAATCAGGTTGATAATCAGGTCAATCTTAAAGCTGGTCTTTACCTGAAGTTTTGTCCTGCCTGAAAGGAGGGGATAATCAATCAGAAAACCTTTATCATTTTTTATCCATGCGTTCATTTTTTCCCGACAGTTGTCAATGGCGGTTTCCATATCCGAGGTGTTATACAGTTTCAGGAAAAAGTTCCCCATGAGATGATTGTGGTCGTTCCATATCGTAAAATAAGGGTTTTTTTTGTTACTAAGAGGATATTTTTCGCAGGAACTTTCGTAATTACTGAACCAGCGTTTCCTTTTCTGGCGGCGTGTCTTGACCTGTGTATTGTAAACGGAATAAATTTCTGTTTTCTGAGTTTCATTTTTAATATAATTCCATAAAGTGTCGGCAACAAGCTCGTTTAAGTCATGGTATTCCCCGAAATATTTCAGACGCTCTATGGAAAAGAAACTTACTAGGCGATCCGCTAAATGATCGCACAGGGAAGTGATTAACTGTTGTGGATAAGTTGGCATAATAAAACCTCCAGCTTTTCATAAATTCCATTACAGTATACTACTTTTAGGGACAAATGGCAAAAAATTCGTTGGGAATTTGCTCATGTGAGATAAAGAAGCAAAAGGAGTGTAAAAATTCTGCCGGTCTGGCTCCTGATTTCGGAAACTAGCTTCTTTAATTTGGTGCTGAGTTATAGTACTTAACGGAGCGTGGGCCGATTAGGACACTGCTTTTGGAGTATCCCTTCTGTTCCACGCAGGAAGTCCTTTTTGTTTTATTGGTTTTATATGGGGAATCTTCCGCGTGGGAACGGCTTTATCTGACGCTTGCAGGCTTTTTAGGAAAAAGGCGGACAATAAAGGTATACAAGAATGAGGGTGTTTTTTCATGGTTTTTAGACCTCTATAAAAAAGAGATTGTATGGAGTATATGCTTTCATACAACGTGAAGTCGGACGATATATGTTTTTAAGAATCACTTTGTATTTTTTGATTTTGACGAACCGTTGATATTCTTTTTGGCAGACTATATGGCAGCTATGTGGTGTTTTGCATGGATTAGCCATTATTTTTCAATGGGGTTGAACTATATGGCAAAATCAAAAAGTATACTTAATTGATATAGAATTATTTTATTGTGTTGTCTGCAATTGCTGCAAGAATTTTTGTGCTGCTTTTGAAAAGACTTGATATTTTTCCATAGGACACTCATGCGGACTTCAAGCTTTGGTTGAAGCAGTCTGAAACACAAGCTGCTGTTTCCTGAAATATTTACAAGTTTATCAAAACATATTGCATACCCCAGTCCCTCGTCCACCATTTTACGAGCCGTTAAAAAGCAGGCTGTACGTGGCTGCAATATTTTAATTCTCCTGTTCCATAAGTTATTCGATATCCATTTTTATCTCAAATCTATTTTTGTGGTATGCAATCAGACCATCTTTTCTCATTTTTCCCAGTTCTTTTGACAAAGCGCTGCGGTCAAGGTTCAGATAGTCTGCTAGCTGCTGGCGGTCAAATGGGATTATGATTTTATTGCTTCCCTGCGCCGAAACCATCTGCGAAAAATAAGAAAACAGCCGTCTGCGTATTGTTTTGGGTGATGTGTGCATGCTGCGCCGGGAAAGCTGTAGGTTTTTTCCGGCACTGATTACAACAAGATTTTGAATCAGTCTGTTTTGGTTTTTGCAGGCTGGGCAGGGCATGAAAAGCCTTGGAACGCTTATGAACATAATAGAACATTCCTCATTCGCCACGGCATCTACCATCATCGGCTCGTCGGGTATACAGGCGTAAGATTCAGCAAATACACCGCCGGCGGGAATGATGCCAAGAATACTTTTGTTTCCCCAAAGATCTGTATATTCAATCCGAACACTGCCGGAAAGCACAAGACCGATGTCCGTCACAACGCTTCCTGCACCGAAAATCACCTCTCCTTTTCCATATCTGTTTGTCCGTAAATCCAAATGTTTTTCCATATTGAGAATATCTTCTTCTGAGCATCCCTGAAAAAGCGCCGTTTGGGCAATAAAATCTAAAATAATAAAAACCTCATTTCCGTGGTTATAACCACATATTTTTGAAAAATATTATAGTATAATCAGGAGCATAAGGTCAAGGAGGAATGCAGAATGATAAGAAAAATTATTAAAATTGATGAAAACAGATGCAACGGCTGCGGTGCGTGTGCTGCGGCCTGTCACGAAGGGGCAATTGAAATTATTGACGGAAAAGCAGTGCTCACCCGCGAGGATTATTGTGACGGTTTGGGCGACTGTCTGCCTAAGTGTCCGACCGATGCCATTTGTTTCGAGGAAAGGGAAGCGCCTGCATATGATGAGGCGGCGGTTCTTGCCGCAAAACAAGCGAAGATGAAAGAAAAAGATGTGACGCCTCCAAAGGTGAAAGACGCATCTTCCCACATGCCGACAGGCGTTTCGCAGCTTGGACAGTGGCCGTGCCAGATAAAGCTCGCTCCTGTAAATGCCCCTTATTTTAGCGGAGCCAAACTGTTGGTTGCAGCTGACTGTACGGCTTATGCCTATGCGAATATTCATGAGGATTTTATGAAGGGGAAGGTAACGCTGATTGGCTGTCCGAAACTGGATTCTGTTGATTACAGTGAAAAGCTGACGGAGATAATAAGGAATAATGATATAAAAAGCGTTGCCATTTTGCGGATGGAGGTTCCCTGCTGCGGCGGGCTTGAGGCAGCTGTAAAGAAAGCCTTACAGGAGAGCGGAAAATTCATTCCATGGCAGACCATAACCGTATCTATTGACGGGAATATTCTTGATGATTAGGGAGGTGAAGCATTATGTACAAAAATATTGAAAAGCAGACAAAATTGCAGTTGAAGGACCAGATTGACTACCAGCCCGGCCAAATCGTCAGTAAAACGATTGTGCAGAATGATGCGGTCAGCATGACAATTTTTTCATTTGATAAAGGTGAAGAAATCTCCACCCATGCCGCAGGCGGGGGATGCAATGGTTACTGTACTTGAAGGGACGGGGCGTTTTACTGTTGATGGGGACGTTTTTTTGTTGAATGAAGGGGAAACGCTGATCATGTCGAAGGATATTCCCCACGCCGTATACGGGGAGGAAAGATTTAAAATGCAGCTTATCGTTTCTTTTTGATTATATGTCATAGCAGGATACAGAATATCTTATTGTGCAAAAAGTCTGAATAGCCAGATTTGGCTTTCTTTTATGCTGTTAGAAGAAGTGTTCCCTAGAGCTTGGCTGTATTATATCCGATGGTAGGAAAGATTGTATATGGAAGAAAAACTTAGGATTTTTCGTTTGTTTTTTGCAGTATATGACATTTTTTGCTATAATGGTCATGTTGTAGACTATTGGAGGATAAAGTGCTATGCTAGGAAGAGATTTTTCTTACTATGAACAGAAGGAAACAGATTATACCTTGCAGCTTCGGCAGCTTTTAACGGAACTGCCGCCGTATGCCAAGGATTATTTCTGTGCCGCGGAACAGAATACCAGTGCGAAAACCCGGATATTCTATGCCTATGACCTGCAGGTGTTTTTCCGTTTCATGATAGATAAGAACCCTGCATTATCTGGCAGGGATATGAATGAGATTACACTGAAAGATATCGATTTGCTGACAGGCAGTGATATTGAAGAGTATCAGGAATACTTAAAATATTACGAGTCCGGTAATGGAGAGCAGAGGAACGGGCATCCAGCATTGCAAGAAAGATGTCTTCGCTTAGGAGCTTTTTGGACTATTTTTACAAAAAAGAACTGCTGACTAAAAATGTTGCGATGCAGGTGGATATGCCGAAACTGCATGAAAAAGCAATCGTGTGTCTTGAACTGGATGAGGTTGCCATCATGCTCGATAATATCGAAACCTATGAAAACCAGCTTACCGGAAAAACTTTCCTCATCGAGAAGAGACTTGATGATACATTATTCACAATTTCAATCTTTTCGCCCATAAAATGTCAAACCATTATTTACTGGTTCGTTTCAAGTATTAAATCCTGAATGGTTGATTTCAGAAGCTGTCCTGTTTTTTCCATATCAATAATTATATGTTCCATAAAAGTTTCTCTATAGAGCTTGTGGCGTATCAGAATGTAGAATAATTCAACCATATCGGTATAAGAATAGTTATCACGACTTTTTGATTATCCCAACCATTCCCAGAAAAGCAGATAACTACGGGATTTTGTTTAAAAAAGGTTGGGATAACTTTTTCAAAAAAGATAGATATCAGACTGCCTGAATTCAGACGCTTTGGCGGAAAAAGTTGGGATAATTTTTCTTGTCAATAATTCTTGATAAACTTAGCAAGCGCTGCCCACGGACGTCCAAGGAGTATCATAACAAGTACTGCTCCTGTCCGTACATGCCAAAAAACTTAGGGAATCCCTAAAACCCTTTCACTAAAACCCTTTTATCAAGAAAACAGTCGAATTATGCGAAGCATTATGATATAATTTTCATGTTACCGCCCCTAGACTGGTGCAGGAGGCCGCTGAAAAACCTACTGTTTTTCAGACTTAAGTTTCAAATACACACAAAAAATCCACCAGTTTCGATTATTC
>ERZ808028.1122-NODE-1122-length-17492-cov-5.685846_pt1 | contig 17492 bp, 15 predicted proteins | sample MGYA00380184_ERZ808028 | MGnify/ENA primary metagenome ERZ808028 (study PRJEB31490, sample SAMN06133397) | mouse gut metagenome | isolation source: J8_1 | host: mice | place: China: Chengdu | collected 2015-05 ...
AGCGGATTCGAATTGCCATGGAGAACGCAACTTCTGAGGATGATTTTCTGGAAGCCTTGGAGGATGAAGGAGTAAAGTCCCGGTACGGCACTTCTAAGCGGTACGGCGAGTACATTTCTTATGAGCTTGTGGACGTTCCGGCCCACATGGAGAGGGCAGACAGAAAGTATAGGGCGCGTTCTTATACCTTGGGTGATGCCTATGGGGTGGAAGCGTTGCGGGAAAAACTGGGCGAAAAGGCGAAAGAGCAGTTGCGGATGGCAGAGCAGCGCAGCCATGCAACAGAAAGCAGCGATCTGACCGGCATTTCACAGGGCGGATTTAACATGGAAACGGCGGCATATCTCCCGATGAATAAAACCCCGGAAATGAAATGTGTCCCCGAGGTAAAGCAGAAATCTGTTCGGATGGTGGCAGATACGATTAACGCCATTGTTGGCGGTCTGTACCGGGAGGCCGGAGCAGAAACGCCTATCCCCGCACAGCTCGCCCCTACAACGCCGCCTACGGCGGCAGAGGGAGACGGAAGGGCAAATAGTACCCCCGAGGGGAAACAGCCCGTACAGAGCGCGACAGCCCCGCGAGAGTACGAAGGTGCCTTTGCTAAACTTCAAGAAGTGCTCAGGAAAGAGAATGAACAAGACGCTAAACGACAGTTAGAAAATCAAACTGGTATGGATTGGCTTCCCTATTAGGTAGGGAAGCCAATCCCCAAAAATTAAAAACACTACAAGGAGGCCCAAAATGGCAAGATTAAATGCTAATTTATCCTTTTTTATGCTTACAAGTGATTATGACCCCGCGCATTACAACTGGACGGAAAAAGAGCTTTCCGCATTAGGGGACTGCAAAGCAACTGCCGAAGTCATTAAAAAGCGTTTAGAGGACAACGGCGTGAAGGTAAAGGAAATGTACGCTATAGAACACAAGGGCGAGAAAAAGGCTGATTCAAAGTCGAAAGAATACCACAATAGCACTGATACCACCAAACCGCACTATCACATTGTTGTAAGACTTGAACCCTCGCACGGGGCCACACTGGAAGAAATTGCGGAATATATCGGCGTTCCCCCGGAGGTTATCGAAAAGCCCCGCCCGGGCCGGTACAGTTACCCCAACAGTTTGTCATACCTGACGCACATCAAGTATGAAAACAAGATTCAGTATGCCCCCGAAGATGTTGTAACCCTTGCCGGAACTGATTACATGGACTATTATAATGAGAATAAAGAAAGATGGATAAAAGCAAGGGCTATTAAGGCGAAAAAAGACGAAAAACCGCTTGACCGCCGTTTTCGGGAAGCAATGCACAAACTGGAATCCGGCGAGTTGTCATGTGAGGAATTAGCTGGTATACCAGAATACCGCAAGTTGTTTCTCAGCGCAAAATATCAACGGAAATTGGAAGAGGCAGCAAAAAGGGTAGAAAAATTAGCGTTGCTTGATTGGAGACGTTTGTATAAAAAGGTTCAAAACCAGAAAATTTCCATGGAAGATGCCAAAACATGTGAGGTATATAGATTAGCGTTCAAATATCATGGAAATTAAGTGATTAAAATAAGTGTGACCCTTCTCTTTCTTTTTTTGGTTAGGGGGATAATTAAAAAATTTAATTATCCCCCTAACCATGCCCGTTTAGCGGCCATGGCCAGCAGAGGCCGCCCCACCGTCGTTTCACTCGACAAGCCCTGTTTATTGTATCGCACGCGTTGGATATATAGATTTAATTATCCCCTGATATATAGAGGCTTTCAGAGGGATTTTTAAGAAAAAGTGATTTTTACAGCGTTGGTAAAAAGTTTTGGAAAAAACGCGTTACAGGCGTTACAAAAAAGCGCGAAGCTCCATAAACCCTTGCAGCGCAAGGGTTTTTCGTTTAAATCGGTGTAACACGCCTGTAACGCGTTTTTTTGCTGCTGATGATAAAGTCCCCGGAAACCATTGCAGCACAAGGGTTTTGCTTTCGGCAAAGTGTAACGCATTTTGTAACGCGTTTTTGGCATCTTAAAAAACAGGGTGAAAAAGTGCAAGGCCACGGCACAAGCAAGGCCGGGAGGTAGAAGCTACCGCCCGGCCTAATACTTTTCAAATATACATAGGCACTATACCACGCCAAACGCTCTGAATGCCTCTAAAACAAGCCTTTCCTTTGCTGTCTTTATAATACCGCTATCCGGCTCCTTCCCAGCCTTAAAATCAAGTTTCAAGGCCCTGCATTTGTCTTTTACCATCGTAACGCTTGACTTGCTGACTTTGACACCGTGATTGTCCTCTATCCATTTTTGAATAGCTGCATAGGTGGGAGGACAATCTGGGTCGCACTGTCCGGCATCGTACCCCGATGTATCGAGTACGATACCGAATGTGCTTCTATATACCGCAATATTGCGGATTTGAACGGTGTTCGACCGTTTTGATTTTGGTGGAGGCGGGGGGAGTTGAACCCCCGTCCGAAAGCACTTCCACAGGAACTTCTCCGAGCGCAGACGATCCTTTACATTCCCTCACTCAGGCGTGGGTCGTCACACTACTGAGCTTGGTAGAGTCATAATGCGTGGTCCGGTCAACTCTTTCCGAACGCACGGGCACCACTAAGGCGACGCCCAGACCCGGCTCGTGGTCCTTCCGGGCAGGACGGCTGCGTTAAGCCGCAGCGAGAACTACGTTATCGTCGTTCTTTAATTTATAAGCTGCCCATTTTTAGGATGTTAGGCGCATCCGCTCGCTATTCCTGCTTCTATGCCCCCGTCGAAACCGGTACGCCCCCGTCGAGGCCGCCGCAGGCGGCCGAGACGGCGTTATCCCTCGGGAAGATCAGACCTTCTCCGGCTCGGGATACTCCACGCCGAAGGTGTCCACGGTGACCTTTTTCATCACCTGCTTCTGCCGGGGGCGGTCCTGCCAGTCGGTCTTGCCGGAGACAATGGCGTCAGCCGTCTCCATCCCCTCGATGACCTTGCCGAAGGCGGCGTAGCCGCCGTCCAGGTGGGGGGCCTTATCCACCATGATAAAGAACTGGCTGCCGGCGGAGTCGGGATTCATGGCCCGGGCCATGGACAGCACGCCCCGGTCGTGAACCAGGTCGTTGGCGAAGCCGTTCTGGGCGAACTCGCCCTTGATGGAGTAGCCCGGTCCGCCCATGCCGGTGCCCTGGGGGCAGCCGCCCTGGATCATAAAGCCGGGGATGCAGCGGTGGAAAATCAGGCCGTCGTAAAAGCCCTTCTGAATCAGGGAGATGAAATTATTCACGCTGTTGGGGGCCTTTTCGGGGTAGAGCTCAGCCTTGATAAGGCTGCCGTTTTCCATTTCGATGGTGACAATGGGGTTTTGCGCCATAGTTATCATCCTTTCTCAGGGGCTTACCGGTTCCGGGTTTTCATCACCCGGTCCATCTCCCGCTTGGCGTCCCGCCGGGCGGAGGCCTCCCGCTTGTCGTATAGCTTCTTGCCCTTGGCCAGGCCGATTTCCAGCTTGACCCGGGGGCCCTTGAAGTAGATGGACAGGGGGATCAGGGAGTAGCCGTCCTGCTTGATGCGGCCGAACAGCCGCATAATCTCCCGCTTGTGCATCAGCAGCCGGCGGGTACGGCGGGGGTCCTTGTTGAAGATGTTGCCCTTCTCATAGGGGCTGATGTGCATGCCAAGAACGGAGATTTCCCCGTCCTTCACCAGGCAGAAGGAGTCCTTCAAGTTCACATTGCCCAGCCGGATGGACTTTACCTCGGTGCCCGCCAGCTCGATGCCAGTCTCGTATTTTTCCTCAATGAAGTAATCGTGGTAGGCCTTGCTGTTTTTGGCCACAATCTTCACCGATTCGCCCACGGCGGACACCCCCTTTCCCAACAGGTCAGATTACTATACCACATCATACCCAAAAAGGCAAGGGGGAAAACACCCACAGACGGCAAAGCCTTCCCCTAAAGAGAAAGTCCCTCCGTATTCCGTTCTGTGCTGGTGCGCTTCGTCCGGGCCCACAGCCGGGGCAGGTTGGCGTAGAAGTCGCCCCTGTCCTCCCAAATCAGCAGCAGGCTGCCCTCCTCCACCGACACGGTGGCCGCCTCCCCCAGAAACTGGTTGCTCACCCCCAGGGGGAAGCTGCCCGACAGGGTGTAGTCCTCCAGGGGGTACTTCAGCCCGGCGAGGGTGACCCCCTCCGCCGTGCCGCTGTTGCAGAAGACCGACAGATAGCCCGCCATGGAAGGGGGAAAGGTGACCGACATGCCGCTGCGCAGGCAGGTGGCCGCCGTCTTCTCCCCGGCCAGAAAGCCCTGGGCCCCCTGCGTGGCCAGCCAGTCCAGCAGCTGGAGGTTGCCCAGGGTGTGCTCCAGCCGGCCCCCCACGCCCCCCAGCAGGATGAACCGGCGGTAGCCCAGCTCCAGCCCCTTGCGGATGGCGTAGACCATGTCGGTGTCGTCCTTCTCTGCGGGGAGCTGGATCACATTGGGGTGGCTGGGCCGGTGGCCCAGCGAGTCGAAATCCCCCACCGCCAGGTCGGGATTGACGCCGTAGGCGATTAGCGAGTCAAACCCCCGGTCGGCGGCAATCACATAGTCCCCTTGCACGGGGTAGGGCCGCAGGGCGGGGGTGAGGGACATGGCTCCCACGATGTAGCAGATATTTTGATTCAAGGCGTGCCGCCTCCTCCATTGGTCTCTGATTCCAGTTTCCATTATAATACAGGACAGTCCCCCATTGCAAGGCCGACTTTTCGCCGGACGCGGCAAAAAGGACAGGTGCGCGCTGTAGGGGCGCACACTGTGCGCCCGCAGGAGGACCGGGCGGACAATGTCCGCCCCTACATAAGGCCGCGCGCGGGTACGTCATGTAGGTCAAGGGTCTGCCCTTGCCTTTCCTGGCTCCCCCCTTGTGGGGGAGCTCCCGGCGAAGCCGGGTGAGGGGGGCTCAGGGATGCACCAAAGCCTTCCCCCTTCCAGGGGGAAGGTGGCACGGGCGAAGCCCGTGACGGATGAGGGTGCGCGGCAGGTTTTTGCCTCTTACCGTAAGAACTGCTTGCCCGCCCCGCCCCCTCATCCGCCCCCTTCGGGGGCACCTTCCCCCCTGCGGGTGGAAGGCTTTTCCCTGCGGGGGACGGGGATTTTCTCTCCTTGTTTTCTCCTCCGATTCGCGGTATAATAGGAAAAACCAAAGAAAAGGGGAACGTTATGGAAAAGCGCTACATCGCCGCCCTGGACCAGGGCACTACCAGCAGCCGCTGCATCCTCTTTGACCGGGAGCAGAACATGGTGGGCATGGCCCAGAAGGAGTTTACCCAGTTCTACCCAAAACCCGGCTGGGTGGAGCACGACCCCATGGAGATCTGGTCCAGCCAGTACGGCGTTCTCATGGAGGCGCTGGCTCAGAGCGGGGTGGACGTCCACGAGCTGGCGGGCATCGGCATCACCAACCAGCGGGAGACGGCCATCGTCTGGGACCGGGACACCGGCAAGCCGGTGTACAACGCCATTGTGTGGCAGTGCCGCCGCACCGCCGGGCTGTGCGAGGAGCTGAAACAGGACCCGGACTTTGTGGCCTATGTGAAGGACCGCACCGGCCTGCTCATCGACGCCTATTTCTCCGCCACCAAGATACGCTGGATTCTGGACAACGTCCCCGGGGCCCGGGAGCGGGCGGAGGAGGGAAAACTCCTCTTTGGCACGGTGGACAGCTGGCTGATTTGGAAGCTCACCGGCGGGGCGGTCCACGTCACCGACTACACCAACGCCAGCCGCACCATGCTGTACGACATCCGCAGCCTGCGGTGGGACGAGACCATCTGCCAACGGCTGGGGGTGCCCATGTCCATGCTGCCCCAGGTGTGCTCCTCCAGCGAGGTCTACGGGACGGTGAACATCCAGGGGGTGGAGGTGCCCATCGCCGGCATCGCCGGCGACCAGCAGGCCGCCCTCTTTGGACAGACCTGCTTCGCGCCGGGGGAGGCCAAAAACACCTACGGCACCGGCTGCTTCCTGCTGATGAACACGGGGGAGACCCCCTTCGTCAGCAAAAACGGCCTGATTACCACCATCGCCGCCGGACTGGACGGCAGGGTGACCTACGCCCTGGAGGGCAGCATTTTTGTGGGCGGTGCGGTGGTCCAGTGGCTGCGGGACGAGCTGGGGCTCATCTCCGACTCCTCCGACACCGAGTACTTCGCCGGCAAGGTGGCGGACACCGCCGGGGTCTACGTGGTGCCAGCCTTCACCGGCCTGGGCGCGCCCCACTGGGACATGAACGCCCGGGGGGCCATCCTGGGCCTGACCCGGGGGGCGGGGCGCAACCACATCATCCGGGCCGCCCTGGAGTCCATCGCCTACCAGACCGCCGACGTGCTCCGTGCCATGGAGGAGGACGCCGGCATCCCCCTGCGGGAGCTGCGGGTGGACGGCGGGGCCTCGGCCAACAACTTCCTCATGCAGTTCCAGGCGGACCTGGTGGACCGGCCCCTGTCCCGGCCGAAAATCCGGGAGACCACCGCCCTGGGTGCGGCGTATCTGGCCGGGCTGGCCACGGGGGTGTGGAAAAATCTGGAGGATATCCGGGGCAGCTGGACTCTGGATCGGCTCTACCAGCCCGCCATGGAGGGGGAGCGGCGGGAAAATCTGCTGTCCGGCTGGCACGAGGCGGTGGGCCGGGTGCGGAGCAGAAAATAAAGTGCAAACCCTATGCAGCCAGCATATTGCAAAACAAACAGGACCCTGTTACAATATATAGTAACAGGGTCCTGTTTGAACCCAAAAACAGAACGGAGGAATGGTACAATGAAAAAAATTCTTTCGGCAACGCTGGCGTTGGCAATGACGCTGTCGCTGTTGCCCGCCGCTTTCGCGGCAGGGGGGACCGCCTACGCTTCCACCCAGGCCGTGGAGGTGGACGGCAAAAAAGTGGAGTTCCAGATGTACGCCCTCAAGGACGACGCCGGCAACCCCACCAACTATGTCAAGCTCCGGGACGTGGCCCACGTGCTCAACGGCACCAAGGCCCAGTTTTCCGTGGGGTATGACGGCTCTATCTCCATCACCACCGGCCAGCCTTACGCCGACGCCGGCGGGGAGATGACCACCCCCTACTCCGGCGACCGCGCCTACCGCGACGGCTCCGGGTCCGTGAAGGTCAACGGCCAGAGCGCCAGCCTGGAGTCCATCATCCTCACCGACGACGCCGGCGGCGACTACACCTACTTCAAGCTCCGTGACTTGGGGAGCGCTTTGGGCTTTAAGGTGGATTGGACTGCCGACCGGGGCGTGTTCATTGAGACCGGCGGGGCTTCTCAGCCCACCGCCCCGGCAAGTGACGGGAAACTGACCCTGGATCAATTGCAGGGTATTTGGCACGCTGAGGGTGATGATACAGTTATTGACCTGATTATCTCCGGAAATCAGATCACAGAGTGCAGACATGTCATAGGGTCAGATTATGTAAATTATATCTTAAATACTGGTACGATTACAGACTTCCAGAGTGATTACACGCTAAAGGATAGCGTTGATGAGACAAAGACATGTCCATATGCAATATTCTGGAGCGGCACTCATGAGCGGTGGGGGAAAGGGGACTTGGAACCGAAAAAATACAGTGTTACAGTTACTCCGGATAATCCAGTGAGTGCTGGGGGGTACGGATATTTGGGCGCATATTATATTGATGAGGTAGACTTGGAGAACAACCGGATTGGTTTCAAGTATATGGAAGATTTGCTCAAAAAAGTGGAATACCGGAGTCATTATGAGTATACAAAAGCGTCTTCCAGCCCTGTTTACGATATGTATGTGGCGGATTTGAAGGAGGCGCGGGAAGCAAAAGAGGAGAGAGGCTCCGTCTATGAGTTCCTGGCCAACTACGTGACGACCAACGGCAAGAAGCAGACCTACGGCGATTTTAAAGGGCAGTACTACTGCTACCTGGACATCTTAGGTTCACTTGGTACCAATAAGGATTGGACATATCTGATTTATGCCGACCCGGACACCGGGCGGGTGACCCTGGAAGCCAGCTGGTCTTCTTATTCCAGCGGGCGCTATTCGATATCGGGCTCGACCTTCTACACGCTGGAGCTGTCCCCTGACGGAGGACCCTATCGGGGCTCCTACAGGGATTCGACCAGTACCGACAGCATCCTGGGAAGCTTTGGCAATACCGGCACATTCCGGATTAATCCGGCGAGCTTCACCAGTCAGACAGCGGCTCTGTCCTTTGACAGCTTTAGCGGGAGTTCAAGTTCCCAGTCATTCAACGAGAAAGACGGCGCAGAAACTGTGAAAATCTGGTTGATGGCTCTGAGGAAGGAAATCCTCAAACCCAACGGTTTCACCTTGAGCGACCTGGGCTTTACCAGTTTCAACTAAGCGCGAAGGAGCGCCCCGCAGGGGCGCTCCTTCCGTCTTGTTTTTTCCCAAAAACTGCGCTATAATATACCCATGAGAAAACGCCAAAGGAGCGACCCAACATGGTACAAGAGACGAAGCGGTTTTTGTCCTACATCTGTCCCCACTGCGCCCAGTCGGTGATTGTGGAGCGGGACCTGTTCTCCCTGGCGGCGGCCCCGGCCCATATCAAGTGCCCTTGCGGCAAGTCGGAGCTGCTAGTGGAGTTCAAGCCCAACCGGGTGCAGCTGACGGTGCCGTGCCTGTTCTGCGGCCGGGAACACACGGTGTCCTGCTCCTCCCGGGCCTTCATCCGGGAGAGGGCGCTGGCCTTCTCCTGCGCCGCCTCCGGGCTGGACTGCTGCTACGTGGGGGAGGAGGGCCCGGTCTACGCCGCCACCGCCCGGCTGGAGCAGGCAATGGACAAGCTGGGAGAGGACGCCGCCGACAACGGGGCCTTTCTGGACGAGATCGTCATGGAGGAGATTCTGGCCGAGCTGCGGGACATCGCCGCCCGTGGGGGCGTCTCCTGCACCTGCGGCAGCAGAAAATGGGGATTCGACGTGCATTTCAGCTCGGTGGACCTGTACTGCCAGGACTGCGGCGGCAGATACCGCGTCCCCGCCGCCACCGCCGACGACATTGACGACCTGTGCTGCAAAACTTCAATATTGATTCGAGGCAAGGAAAAATGAGCATGTTTTATGAGTACGATATCCGTTTAAACGGTCTGGACGTGGACAACCGGAACCAGTGCAAGGCGTCCGCCCTGCTGAACCACCTGCAAAACGCCGCCACCCTGGCGGCGGAGGAGGGGGGCTTTTCCCGGGACGTGCTGGTGGAGCGGTACGGGGCCTTCTGGATGCTGGCCCGGTCCTGGTACCGGCTGTCCCGGCCCCTGCGGTATGAGGACCGGCTGACCGTCCGCACTTGGCACCGGGGGGGAAAGTCGGCCATCATGTACCGGGACTACGACATCCTGGCCAACGGCCAGCCGGTGGGGGAGTCGGTGTCTGCCTGGGTGCTGGCCAGCCTGGACAGTCACAAGCTGGTGCGCCTGAGCGCCATCCCCGAGCTGGAGGGCACCGGCGGCGGGGCGCTGTGCAAGTCGGTGACTCTGGCCAAGCTCCGCCAGCCCGGCGATTTGGTGGACGTGGAGCGCCGCCCCATGCGGTACAGCGACTCCGACCTCAACGGCCACGTGAACAACACCCGCTACGCCGACTTCGCCTGCGATGCAGTGGGGATGGAAAATCTGTCCCAGGACCGCTACCTGGCCGAGCTGCGCATCGGCTACCTGGCCGAGTGCCGCCCCGGCGAGGTGCTCACCATCCAGGCCAGCGGCCTGGGGGACAGCCGGTTTGTCCGGGGCATCGACGCGCAGGGCAAGCCCCGGTTTGAGACGGCGCTGTATTTTGGGGAGACGCCATTTTAATTTAGGAGGGCAGTTATGGCTGGTTTAATACGCACGGATGATGGTTTTCTGCTGTGGCGGGAAGCGAGTGACATTTTTGAGAATTTCGAGGATGACGAAGACAGCGTTTCCGTCTTTGTGGGCGTGTGCAAGTCTAAGGAATTGTTCGTTGAATACTGGAGGGACGAGGTTTTAGCCTATGATTTCGGCTTCTGTTATGACGAGGATTTTGCCTGTATAAAATTCAGAGAGAATCCCACCAGGGATGTTGACACGCTGTTTGATGACGCTGATATATTTGATTTGGGTGAGCTGAAAAAGCAATATCCCGGCGGATTGGACCAGGCCTATAATGCTGTTTATGCGGTAGGCAATGTTAAATACAGCGGTATTGTGAAGGAATTTGAAAATGAAGCCTTTGGCTATTTTAAATTTTTGGGCGTGTTCAAACCGTCCGACGCGTTTTTTGGGGCTTCCCTGTCTTGACAAGCCCCAAGGCACAAGGTACAATAGATAAAATACCTTATTTCAGTAGGGGCCGCCGCCCTCGGCGGCCCGTTTTACACAGAAAATCCAACACAAAGGAGAAATGCAACATGGTGAATCAAGACGCCGCCCAGAAGTTTGTAAAGCAGGGTCTCACCTTTGACGACGTACTGTTGATCCCCGCAGCCAGCGATGTGCTGCCCGCCGACATTGACCTTCGCACCCGGCTGACCAAAAAAATACATCTCAACATCCCCCTCATGAGCGCGGCCATGGACACCGTCACCGAGTACCGCATGGCCATCGCCATCGCCCGGGAGGGCGGCATCGGCATCATCCACAAAAATATGTCCATCAGCCAGCAGGCCGAACAGGTGGACATGGTGAAGCGGTCGGAGAACGGCGTGATCACCAACCCCTTCTGGCTGGCCCCCGGTCACACCCTCCAGGAGGCCGACGACCTGATGGCCAAGTTCCGCATCTCCGGCGTGCCCATCTGCGACAATGGCAAGCTGATCGGCATTATCACCAACCGGGACATGAAGTTTGAAACCGACATGAACCAGCTAATCGACAACGTGATGACCAAGGAGAACCTGGTCACCGCCCCCGAGGGCACCACTCTGGCCCAGGCCAAGGAGATCCTCCGCCAGCACAAGATCGAGAAGCTGCCCATCGTGGACGAGGAGGGCCGGCTCAAGGGCCTTATCACCATCAAGGACATTGAGAAGGCGGAGGTCTATCCCAACTCCGCCCGTGACGAGAAGGGCCGCCTGCTGGTGGGCGCCGCCATCGGCGCCACCGCCGACGTGCTGGACCGGGTGGCCGCCCTCACCGACGCGGGAGCCGACGTGCTCACCCTGGACTCCGCCCACGGCCACACCCAGAATGTGCTGGAGACCGTCAAGCGCATCAAGGCCCTGTACCCCGACGTGCAGTTGATTGCCGGCAACGTGGCCACCGCCGCCGGCTGCCGCGACCTTATCGAGGCGGGGGCGGACTGCGTGAAAATCGGCATCGGCCCCGGCTCCATCTGCACCACCCGTGTGGTGGCCGGCATCGGCGTGCCCCAGATCACCGCCATCTACGACGCCGCCCAGGTGGCCGCCGAGTACGATATCCCCATTGTGGCCGACGGCGGCGTGAAGTTCTCCGGCGACATCGCCAAGGCCATTGCCGCCGGCGGCGACGTGGTCATGCTGGGCTCCCTGCTGGCGGGCTGTGAGGAGTCCCCCGGCGACACCGAGATTTTCCAGGGCCGCCAGTTCAAGGTCTACCGGGGCATGGGCTCCCTGGCCGCCATGAACCGGGGCTCCAAGGACCGCTACTTCCAGGAGTCCAACAAGAAGCTGGTGCCCGAGGGCGTGGAGGGCCGCGTCCCCTACAAGGGAGCAGTGGGCGAGACCATCTACCAGCTGATGGGCGGCCTGCGGGCCGGCATGGGCTACACCGGCTGCCACAACATCGGCGAGCTGCACACCAAGGCCCAGTTTATGCAGATCACCGCCGCCGGTTTGAAGGAGTCCCACCCCCACGACATCTACATTACCAAGGAAGCTCCCAACTACACCATCAGCCCCAACTGAGGACAGCCAATCGGGCCGTGCCAATGACCGGCACGGCCCGTTTTTTTGTGGAACAAGGAGGGAATACCATGTTTAAGCTGCTGCTAGGCCGGGCGGGGGCGGGCAAGACCACCGCCGTGCTGAACCGGCTGTGTGAGGCCAGCCGGGAGCGGCCCCAGGTGCTGCTGGTGCCGGAGCAGATGTCCCACGAGACCGAGCGGGCTCTGTGCGCCGCCGGCGGCCCTCCCATCAACCTGCGGGCGGAGGTGCTGTCCTTCAGCCGCCTGGCCAACCGGATTTTTCAGAGGGCCGGGGGCCTGGGGGAGGAGGAGCTGGAGCCCGGCGGGCGGCTGCTGCTGATGTACCGGGCGGTGCAGGGGGTGGCCTCCCAGCTGAAGGTCTACGGCCGGCCCTCCAGGCGGCCCGCCTTTCTCACCTCGTTGCTGGCTACGGCGGACGAGCTGAAAAGCTGCCGGGTCCTGCCCGAGCTGCTGGTCCGGGCGGGGGAGGAGGCGGCCGGCCCCGAGGGGGACAAGCTCCGGGACCTGGGCCTTATCTTCGGGGAGTACGAGGCCCTCACCGCCCAGACCGCCCTGGACCCCCGGGACCGGCTCACCCGGGCGGCGGACAGGCTGCGCACCTGCCGCTGGGGGGAGGGGATGGACTTCTGGCTGGACGGCTTTACCGACTTCACCCCCCAGCAGGGGGAGCTGCTGCGGCTGCTCATGGCCCAGGCCCACTCCATGGCCGTCACCCTCACCTGCGACCGGCTGGAGGAGGACGAGGAAGGCATCTTTTCCCCCGCCCGGCGCACCGCCGGGGCCCTGCTCCGGCTGGCCCGAGGGGAGGGAATTTCCTGTGAAGTAGAACACCTTGTCACTCAGGCCTCCGGCAAGGCGGAGCCGCTGGCCCATCTGGAGCGGGCCCTGTTCGCCCAGCGGGAGCCGGAGCCGGTGTCCTGCGGCGGGGCGGTGGAGCTGTTTCAGGCCTCCACACTCCGCAGCGAGGTGGAGTGGACCGCCGCCCGCATCCTCCAGCTGGTCCGGGAGGGGGGCTGCCGCTTCCGGGACATCGGGGTGGCGGCCCGGAACTATGGGGACTACCGGGACCTGGTGGAGTCGGTGTTTGGGCGGTACGGGGTTCCGGTGTTCTCCTCCGCCATGACCGACATTCTGGAAAAGCCGGTGCTAGCCCTGGTGACCGCCGCCCTGGAGACGGTGGCGGGGGGATACCGCTATGATGACGTCTTCCGCTACTTAAAGACCGGCCTCACCGGCCTGTCCCAGGAGGAGGTTGACCTGCTGGAGAACTACGTCCTGAAGTGGGACATCCGGGGCAGCCGCTGGACCCAGGGCAAGGACTGGACCTGGCACCCCAAGGGCTACGGAATGAAGTGGACCGAGGAGGACCGGGCCCTGCTGGCCCTGGTGGACGGCGTCCGGCGGCGGGTGTCTGCCCCTCTGGAGGGGCTGCGGAAGAATCAGGACCGGACGGGAAGGGGGCAGGCGGTTTCCCTTTACACCTTTTTGGAGGACATCGGCCTGCCCGACCGGCTGAAGGAGCGGGTGGACCTGCTGATTCAGCGGGAGCGGCCCGCCCTGGCGGAGGAGTACCGGCAGCTGTGGGACATCCTCTGCGGCGGTCTGGAGCAGTGCGCCCTGCTGCTGGGGGACGCCCCCATGGAGCTGGAGGAATTTACCCTGCTGTTCCGGCTGGTGCTGTCCCAGTACGACGTGGGCACCATCCCCGTCTCTCTGGACCGGGTGACGGCGGGGGAGACCACCCGTCAGACCGGGCACCGGGTGAAGGTGCTCTTTCTCCTGGGGGCGGACGATGCGTCCCTGCCCCAGGTGGGGACGGCCCCCGGCCTGCTCTCCGACGATGACCGGGCCCTGCTGGCGGGCTACGGCCTGGAGCTGGCCCAGTCCCAGCGGGACCTGCTTTATCGTGAAATGACCACCATTTATCAGATCTGCGCCCGGCCCAGCCAACGGCTGGCGGTGTCGTGGCCCGTCCAGGGGCCGGACGGCGAGGAGCGCCGCCCCAGCTTTCTGGTGGGCCGGCTGGGGCTGCTGTTCCACGATTTGAAGCCGGTGCGGGAGGAGGATTGCAGGGGTTCCTTCCGCCTGGAGGCCCCCCTGCCTGCCCTGGAGCAGGCGGGGCGGGACCGGAGCGCCCGCCGGGCGCTGGAGAAGCTCCCCGGCTACGCGGGCCAGGTGGCCCGGCTGGACCGGGCCGCCGCCTGGGAACGGGGCCGGCTGTCCCGGCAGGCGGTGGACCGGCTGTACGGAAAACGGGTAGCCATGTCCGCCTCCCGGATGGACAATTACAAATCCTGCCATTTTTCCTACTTCATGCGCTACGGCCTGGAGGCTGAGCCCCGCAAGCCAGCTGGCTTTACAGCCCCTGAGTACGGCACCTTTGTCCACTACGTGCTGGAGCACGTGCTTCAGGACGAGATGTTCAGCCAGACGGTCCTCCCCGGCATGGAGGGGGACCGGAAAAAGGAGCTGCACCGCCTGACCAGGGAGGCGGTGGACCGCTATGTGGCCGAGGAGCTGGGGGGCCTGGAGGGGCAGAGCGCCCGGTTCCAGTACCTGTTCCGCCGGCTGCTCCGGTCGGTGCAGGCGGTGGTGGACAACGTGGCCGAGGAGCTGCTCACCTCCCAGTTCAAGCCCATTTCCTTTGAGCTGGGCTTTGGCAGGAGTAAAAAGGGTGACAAGGAATTGCCCTTGCCACCGGTTGAGCTCACCTGTAACGGCGTCACCATCAGCATCACCGGCTTTGTGGACCGGGTGGACGGCTGGGTGGACGACAGCGGCCGGCTGAATCTGCGGGTAGTGGACTACAAAACGGGGCGAAAGTCCTTCGACCTCACCGAGGTGTGGAACGGCCTGGGGCTGCAAATGCTGCTGTACCTCTTTACGCTGGAGGAGCGCGGGCGAGAGCTCTACGGCCTGCCGGTGGAGGGGGCCGGGGTGCTCTACCTGCCCGCCCGGGAGGCGGTGATCCGGGGCAGCCGGGCCATGAGCGACGAGGAACTGCGGAAAAAGGTGGACAAGGAGCTGGTGCGCAGCGGCCTGGTGGTGAACGACCGGCGGGTGCTGGACGCCATGGAGCGGCAGGGGGAAAAGGGCTACCGCTTCCTGCCCCTGCGGGTGACCAAAAGCACCGGGCAGATCACCGGCGAGGCCCTGGCCTCCGCCGAGCAGCTGGGCAGGCTGGGCAGGCACGTCCAGCGGGTGCTGGAGGACATCTGCCGGGAGCTGGCCGGGGGCAGCATTGCCGCCGACCCCTTCTGGCGGGGCCCGGAGAAGAACGCCTGCCGCTTCTGCGACTACGCCGCCGCCTGTCACTTCGAGCCCGGCCGGGGCGGCGACTGCAAGCGCTGGCTGGCCCGGGTGAGCGTGAAGGAATTTTGGGAGCAGCTGGAGGAGGAGCCATGACAAACGAACAGAGGGCGGAGGCCCTGATTCAGAAATACGGATTTGACTTTCCTTCGATTCCGAAAGAGGAGATACGCAGGCTGATCGAACAGGAGATAGAGGACTATCAGGAGGGCAGCTCGGAGTATATCCGGCTGCTGTGCGGCTACCTGTACTGCATTGGAGATGCGGCCGACATTCCGCTTTTGGAGCGGGCCAAGTACGGCGTCAATATGGACGTGGGCTGTATGGTGGACTGGGAATGGATTGAAAGCCTGAAAAACGGCGGTGTTGAAGGTGAATTTGTCAACTCCCGGGAGACCATTGTGCAAAATTTCATTGACTACTATCGCAGCTTTGAAGCGGATGACGAGTGGTGAAAATGATCAAACTGATTAGCAAGAGGTAGAAAACATGGAACACACCAAAAACATTCTCATAATTGGCGACATGCCCGGTTACGGCAAGATGGGGCTGGCGGGGATGCTGCCCATTCTGTCCAATATGGGCCACAGCGTCTACAACCTGCCCACCGCCCTGGTGTCTAACAACTTCGACTACGGAAAATTCTCCGTGCTGGACACCACGGCCTACATGGAGGAGACCATCCGGGTCTGGCAGACCCTGGGCTTTCAGTTTGACTGCATCACCACCGGCTTTTTGGCCTCGGCGGCCCAGGTGGACCTGCTCCGGGCCTTTATCGACCTACAGCGGAAGGAGGACTTTCTGGTGGTCACCGACCCCATCATGGGGGACGGGGGCAAGCTGTATAACGGCTCCACCCCGCAGACGGTGGACAACATGCGCCGGTTTGTGGGGGCGGCGGATGTAATCGTCCCCAACCTCACCGAAGCGGAGTTTCTCACCGGCCTGTACGAGGGGGAGGAGCTGCTGGCCGGGGCGCAGGCCCGCCGGATTCTGGACGGGCTCCGGGCCCTGGGCCCCAGGTCGGCGGTGATCACCAGCGGCCGGGAGGAGGGGGGCCGGCATGTGGTCTGGGGCTTCGACGGCGGGACAGGGGAGTGCTTCACCGTCCCCTACCGCTTTATCAAGGCCCACTTCCCCGGCACCGGGGATATCTTCACCTCCCTGCTCACCGGCCAGCTGCTGGGCGGACGGTCTCTGCCCCAGGCGGTGCAGAAGGCGGTGGACCTGCTGGAGCGGCTCATCTTCCTGGAGCAGGATGTGGCCGAGCGGAACAACGGCATCCGCATTGAGAAGTATCTAAGTGTGTTGACGGAGTGATTCGGTGTCCTTGCCTTTCCCGCCACGTAGGTAGTGTTCACATAAGGGCATCAATAATGAGAGCAAAATAAACAAAAGTTAAAAAGATCAAATCCAATTTGTCATAGCGGGTAAAAATACGACGAAACCGCTTGATACGGCGAAAAAGTCTCTCGACCTGGTTGCGCTGTTTGTACAGTTCTTTATCATAGGCCCAAGGGTCTTTGCGATTGCTTTTTGGCGGAACAATGGGTATATAGCCAAGTTCCACTGCCAAAGCTCTCGTCTCATCCCCTTCGTAGGCCCGATCCATCAAAAGGCAAACCGGATGATCCACCGGACCAAACTGTCGCAAAAGAGCACGGCCTTCAGGACCATCTCCACAGTTTCCAGCAGACAGTGAACAGATTACCCCATCTCGATCAGATGCGGCGACCATATGAAGTTTGGTGTTCCACCCTCCCCTTGTTCTTCCAACGGCTTGCACTCCGTTTTTTTCAATGCCCCCATTCCGTCAGGATGAACCTTGATGCAAGTGGAATCCAAACTGACTACGTTTACTTGGATTTGAATGACTCCCAGCTGCTGCAAACGCAAAAATGCTTGTTCCAAAACCCCCTTTTTCGCCCAGCGGTTGATCCGGACATAGATCACGTGCCAATCTCCGTATTCTTTGGGCAAGCTCCTCCATTTGCACCCATTTTCCATTACGTACAGCGCCGCGTTCAACACATCCAGATTACTGATTTTTGCTGGTTTCCGCTGTTTCGGAAAGCATTCTGCGATTTGTTCGTATTGTTCTTTTTCTATTTCCATTCTTTTATTATAGCATATCCCTATTTGTGTGAACAGACCCTAGCAGAACGCACCAAAAAGCCTTCCCCCTTAAAGGGGGAAGGTGGCACGGCCGAAGGCCGTGACGGATGAGGGTGCGCGGCAGGTTTTTGCCTCTTATCGAAAGGATAGCGTCCCCGCCCCGCCCCCTCATCCGCCCCCTTCGGGGGCACCTTCCCCCCGGA
>ERZ808028.1123-NODE-1123-length-17491-cov-10.589928_pt1 | contig 17491 bp, 17 predicted proteins | sample MGYA00380184_ERZ808028 | MGnify/ENA primary metagenome ERZ808028 (study PRJEB31490, sample SAMN06133397) | mouse gut metagenome | isolation source: J8_1 | host: mice | place: China: Chengdu | collected 2015-05 ...
GCCGCCGTCACCATGATCTGCGCCTTCCTGGGCCTGATCAATACCGCGTTTATGACCTACCTCACCGCCTGGGCGGGTTACCGCGCGGCGGAGAAGTTCGGCGGAACCCCCATTCTGGGCGGCATGGTGGGTATGATCACCACCCTGGGCGGCATCGACACCATCTCCAAGCTGGTTGGCCTGTATAACGAGACCCAGCCCTTGGACGCCATTCTCCGGGCGGGCCGCGGCGGCGTGCTGGCCGCCGTCATCGGTGTGTGGTTCATGTGCAAGGTTGAGCGGGCCGTCCGCTCCAAAATGCCCGACGCGCTGGACATTGTGTTCACCCCTGTCATCACCCTTATCGTCACCCTGGTGCCCTATATCCTCATCGTGATGCCCATCACCGGCCTGATCTCCACCGGTCTGGTGAAGCTGGTGGGCGCGGTGGCCCTGAGCACCAACCCCGTTGTCCGGGCGGTCAGCGGCTACCTGGGCGCGGCCCTGTTCCTGCCCATGGTGGCCATGGGTATGCACCACGGCCTGGTGGCCCTGTACACGGTGCAGCTGGAGACCTTCAGCGCCGTGTACCTCTACCCCGCCCTGGCCATGGCCGGCGCGGGCCAGGTGGGCGCGGCCCTGGCCATCTACCTGAAGTGCAAGAAGACGGGCAACACCCGGCTGAAGAACGTCATCGCCGGCGCTCTGCCCGCCGGTATCCTGGGTGTGGGCGAGCCGCTGATCTACGGCGTCACCCTTCCCATGGGCAAGCCCTTCATCACCGCCGGTTTGGGCGCGGGCTTCGGCGGCGCCTTCGTCAACCTGATGCAGGTGGCCTCCACCACCTGGGGTCCCTCCGGCCTGCTGGGCTGCTTTGTCATGACCGCCGGCCAGGGCGGCGCAGCCCTGAGCGTGGCGTGGTTCGTTCTGGGTCTGGTCATCAGCTATATCATGGGCTTCATCTTCACCAATCTGGCCATCAAGCCGGAAGAAGTGGCCAATGTGTAGTCCGCTGGGCTATTCCGCATATCTCTCCACCTTCCCCCTCCAGCAGTCCATGCTGGAGGGGGCGGCTGGTTCTGGGGCCGCCGTGTTCCTCTCCCTGCACATCAGCGAGGAGTTCGGCCCGGACTATGTCCGCCGGGCGGAGGAGCTGTGCCGCTGGCTGAACGAACGGCAGTTCAGAATCATCGCCGATGTGTCGGTGAAAACGGTGGAGCGGTTCGGCCAGCCCGACCTGGTCAAGCTGGCCCGCCGCCTGGGGCTTTGGGCGCTGCGCATCGATTACGGCTTTACGGCGGAGGAGATTGCCGCCCTGGCGGATGAGATGCCCATTGTGGTCAACGCCTCCACCACCGCGCCGGAGGACGGCGCCCGCATCGCCGGCCGCGGCGGGCTGGTAATGGCCATGCACAATTTCTATCCCAGGCCGGAGACGGGGCTGGACGATGGGTTTTTGCTGGAATCTACCCGGGCCCTCCAGGCGGCGGGGCTCAAAGTGCTGGCGTTTGTCCCCGGGGACCGGGAGCTGCGGGGGCCGCTCCGCTTGGGGCTTCCCACCCTGGAGCGCCACCGGGGCGGCTCCCCCTATGTGGCGTTTGCCGAGCTGGTCCTGCGCTTCGGGATGGACGGCGTGTTCCTGGCCGACCCCGGCCTGAGCCGTGAGGAAGAGGAACCCATCCGGCGGTTGGCGCGGGACAGCGTGCTTACCCTCCGGACCCTGCTGGAACCGGCCCATAAGGGGCTGTATGGCCGAGAGTTTACCTGTCGCAACGATTCCCCCGCTTGGATGGTGCGTTTTGCCGAATCCAGAACCTACTCCTGCGTTGGGAACGCCGTGGAACCTGCCCGGACCCAGCTCAGGCCCAGAGGAAGCGTCACCATTGACAACAGCCTCTATGGCCGTTATTCTGGAGAGCTGCAGCTGCTCCGGCAAGATTTTCCGGCGGACCCCCGGGTGAATGTCATCGGCCGCGTGGCCGAAAGACATCTCCCCCTGTTGGACTGTATCAAACGGGGCGGACAGTTCGCCCTCATCCCACCTGAAAGGACGTGATCCCTTGGATATCCGGCTTATTGCTATGGATTTAGACGGCACCGCCCTGCAGCCCGACCGAAAGACCTTCTCCCCCCGGCTGTGCGCCGCGCTGGATGCCGCCCACGCAAAGGGGGTGGCGGTGGTGCCCATCACCGGGCGGCAGTTTTTTATCCTGCCTCCTGCCGTTCACAAGGATGTGAAGTGGGCGGGGCTGGTGGTGCTCAGCAACGGCGTGGAGGTCCGCCGTCTCACCGATGGCAGCGTGCTGTCCGGGCATTACCTGCAGGCGGAGTCCCTGCTCCCTCTGGTTGAGGAGGCGGGGAAGCTGGGCGTCCCCCTTGAGCTGTCCGCCGGAGAGGGGCTGTATCTCACAAGGGCGGATTGGGAATATCAGCGGCAAATTGACGGGCCGCTGCACTTCCACCTCGTCGAGGTGCTGGACCGTTTTGGGCATGAGGTGGAGGATATGAACGCCTTTTGCAGGTCTGCCCCGGCAATAGATAAAGTGAACCTGCCCTATATTCCGGATGAGGCGCGGGAGGCGGCGGAGCGGATGCTGAACAGCTTGCCGCTGTCCTGGTTCTGGTCCGGGCCCCGGAGCGTTGAGGTCGGCCACCCGGACGCCTCCAAGGCGGCGGGACTGTTGGAGGTGTGCCGTCTGCTGGACGTCTCCCCCGCCCAGGCCATGGCTCTTGGGGACAGTGGAAACGACATCCCCATGCTCCAATGCGCCGGACTGGGGGTGGCCATGGGCAATGCCCCGGCCGAGGTAAAAGAAGCCGCCGGCGCGGTGTCCGCCCCTTGTGACCAGGACGGCGCGGCGCTGGCGGTTGAACGGTACGTTTTATAGCCGATACAGTGGAATAAAGCCCCATGTATTTTCTGATGCCGACGGCGTTCAGAGGGTTTCGCCGCCGACGGCGCCCAGCAGTTCCCGAGCATAGGGCAGCTCTAAAATGGCGGCGCACAAGGTGTGCCACTCGTCCAGCTTGTGATGGCGGCGGGCGTAGAAAATGTTGGCTAGCACCTCGTAGTTCAGCGTGACCGTGCGCAGCTGGTTGTAGCTGGACGGAAGAAGCTGAATCAGGTCGTACCAGTCCGCCCTGTTCCCTTCGGCGGCAAAGCGCAGCCGCACTTCTTCCAGATAGGCGATATACCGCCGGAACTGCGCCAGTGAGGCGGGGGTGAGGTGGTCGGTGGAGAAATCGTCCGTCTCCAGGGCTTTGGCGTGGAGCTTGTGCATGGTGGAGGTGGAGTTGGCCACGGTGCCCACCTTATAGGTATCGAATTCTTTCCACCAGTACAGGGGCCCGGTGATGTCCATGGACACCAGAATCTGCCGGATGAATTTTCGGTGGTCGCTGCCAGCCGCACACAGGCGCGCAGCCAGGGTGAGGTCGTTTGGCCCCAGCACATAGGCCCCGGCGCTGTCATAGCCGCTGTCCGACCGCCCCCAGCTGTTCATGGGGTTTCGGGCCCCCCGGATAGCGTTTTCCAGATTCATGACGGATACGCGCTCTACTTTCAACATGTGACGACACTCCTTGCTCATATGGAAAGAGCGCCGCCCGCCCGGGCGGCGCTCTTTTTGATGGCTCTCAAACGGATTCTCAGTTGGTGGAAATGTACTCGCCCATAATGTAGCCGCGCATGGTAGACCCGTTTCTGCCGGAGAAAGTGACCTCATACCAGCCGCCGCCCGCGTCGGACACCACCTGGACGGTATTGCCGTTGACCAGGCTGGCGATCGGGGGGTTGGACCTGCTCGGGTCGGGGCGCACATTCAGGCCGCCGTCGGCGTTGACGATGGTGCCCGCGCGGCCCACGGTGGGACCGCCGGGAGAAGGGGCCTGGGTGGTGATCACCGGGGGATTGGTGGCCGGAGGCTGCGTGGAGGTGGTGCCGCTTCCGGCAATGGTGGAGATGTAATCGCCCATGATGTAGCCGGAAAGAACCGCGCCGCCGCTGCCGCTAAAGGTGATCTGGTACCACCCGTTATCGGATGGGGCGATTACATTGATGACGTTGCCGTTGAGCAGGCTGGCCACGATGTTGTAGGACGTGCCGGGCCCGGAGCGCACCCGGAGGCCGCCGCTGGCGTTGACAATGGTGGCCCGCTGTCCGCTGGTGGGCGGCGGTGTGGTTACAGGGGTGGTGGGGTCCGGAGTCGGGTTCACCGGTTTCGTAGGCTGTACCACGTCCTGGCTGTTGGCGGGGTCCGGAGTGGGGATGGGGTCGGGAGTGGGAGACAGCGAGGGGGAAACCGATTCCGAGGCATTGGACGCAGGGTCCTGATTCCCGCGCAGCTGGGGATAGATAACGGTGAACACAATGACCAAAGCCGCTACAATGATGACCAACGAGCACAAAAACGTGATGAGCCTGGGCCAGTTGATGGGAGGCAGGTCAAAGCCCTGGCCGCCTTGCTTAGGGGCCAGCCGCTTGCCGCCCTTGGGGCGGGGGGCGTAGTATTCCTCTTCCTCCTCATACTCGAAGGCATCTTGTCCGTCAAAGACATAGCCGTCGTCCAGGTCCTCCTCCTGCGCCTGAGCGGGGCGGACCGGGGGAGGCGTGGGGATATAGCGGGAGGCGGAGGCGGGGTCGCCCCGGCCTGAAACCCGCCGGGGGTCGTTGCGCTCTCCGCAGAAGGGACAGCGGCGGTAGGTGGAGCTGTAATCCTCACCGCAGGCGTCGCAGTGAATAAGCATATCGCGAGAGGGCTTGGGAGCCATATGGGATTCCTCCTTGGCCAAAAGGCTCGAGTCTTGTCATACACCCACTATCTTACACGTTTTGACCCCGTTCGTCAATCTTTTTATGGTTACGCTTTTGTGACGCTTTTGTGAACAGGGGGTGTTCTGATTGAGCCCGCCCTTGACGGCGGAGCCAAAATGTGCCAAACTATGGTTATCATATTTATCATCATCAGGAGGTGTTTCCCGTGCACAACGAACTGACCCAGAAAGACATCGAACTGATGCGCCAGGAGCTGGAGTATCGCCGGTGCGTGCTGCGCCCCAAGCTCATCGAGGATGTGCAGACCGCCCGGGCCTTTGGAGACTTGAGCGAGAACTTCGAATACAAGGCCGCCAGGCGGGACAAAAACCGCAACGACAGCCGCTGCCGCTATCTGGAAAACATGATTAAAACAGCGGTGGTCATCTCCGGCGAATCCGCCGAGGGTGTCGTAGGACTGTACGACAAGGTGACCTTTCTGGTGGAGGAGGAGGGCGACACCGTCACCTGCCAGATTGTGACCACCATGCGCCAGGACGCGCTGAAAAACCTCATCAGCAAGGAGTCCCCCGTGGGTAAGGCGGTGCTGGGCCGCCGGGTGGGGGACCGGGCGACGGTTCAGGTCAGCGATACCTACAGCTATGATATTGTCATCCAGGCCATTGAGCCCGGGGAGGACACCGGCGAGGCCCCGCTGGTACGGTTTTAAAACCGCACCGGCCGGGAAATGCCACCGTTATTGGAGAGGAGATGAACCGGAATGCCCCATCTGCCCCCCCACCGGCGCAACGGCGCCCTGATGCCCGCCTCTGCCCTGTTCAGTTTTGCCCTGGCTGCGTTTGGCCTGTGCCAAGGAACGCCCAGCGAAATTGTGGACGGGCTGCGCATCATCATCACCATGGAGGACGTGCTCATTACCGACTATATCGCCGTGGCCGGGATGGGCGCGGCGTTCGTCAACGCGGGGCTGGTGACCCTCATCAGCACGGCCATCCTCTGGGAGTGGGACGAGTCTCCCAACGGGGCCACCATGGTGACCATTGGACTCATGTCCGGCTTTTCCCTGTTCGGCAAAAACATCGTCAATATGTGGCCCGGTTTTTTCGGTACCGCTCTCTACGCCCTTTTCAAAAAAGAGAGGTTTTCCAAGCACGTGAACCTGGCTTTGCGGGGCACCGCCCTGGCCCCCATGGTGAGCTTTATGGCGGTGCGGTTCAGCCCCTGGCTGGGCATTGCCACCGGTCTGCTGGTGGGCTTTTTGCTGCCCCCTGTGGCGGAATACGCCCACCGGGTGCAAAACGGCATGAACCTGTACAGCCTGGGCTTTTCCTGCGGACTGCTGGCCATGATGATGGTGCCCGCCTTCAAGGCGTTCGGCCTGGACCCCGCCTCCGCCCACTACTGGTCCACTGGGAACAACCTTCAGCTGGGCGCGGCTCTGGCGCTGCTGTGCCTTGCCGCCGTCGCGGCCGGACTGGCCCGGGGCCCCAGGGCGGTGCTGACAAAGTACTGGGCGCTGCTCAAGACCTCCGGGCGGGTGCCCAGCGACTACGTGCGTACGTTCAGCCCCGGCCCGGTGCTGGTGAACATGGGGGTAAACGGCCTCATCGCCACCGGATACGTCGTGCTCACCGGCGGCGACCTGAACGGGGCCACCATCGGGGCCATATTTACCATCGCCGGCTTCTCCGGCTACGGCAAGCACGCGTTCAACATCGTCCCGGTGATGGCGGGCGTGCTGCTGGGCAGCCTGCTCAACCACGTGGACCTGAACAGCAGCGGCCTGCAGCTGGCGGGGCTGTTCGGCACCACGCTGGCCCCCTTTGCAGGGGTGTTCGGCTGGCCCTTCGGGGTGCTGGCGGGGCTCATCCACTCCTCGGTGGTCCTCCAGGCGGGGCTTCCCCTGGAGGGTATGAACCTCTACAACAACGGCTTCTCCGGAGGGCTGGTGGCCATCGTCCTCTATCCCATTCTCACGGCTTTCGTGGAGCGCCGCCGCCCTGTGCTGACGGAGGAGGACCTGTACGCCATGTTCACCTCGGACGCGCCCCAGCCCCCGGAGGAGCTGCCGGGGAGGGACGAGCCGGAGGACTGACGAACGCAGCTGCCTATGTGCCCCGGCTGAAAATTTCGGAAAACAGCGCGATAACCTGCTCCGGCGAGTTGTCCGGCGACAGGGAGACGCGCAGCACACGGGATACGTCTCTGCCCCTTCCCACCGCCTGGAGCACGTGGGAGGGGGCTCCGGCTGTGCACGCGGAGCCGGTGGAGAGGGCAAATTTTGAGCCGACAGACTTGATGAAGCGCTCGTTGTCAAAAGCCGGGTCATCAATGACCACGCTGATGACGCCGGGAAGGCGGCGGAGGGGGTCTCCCAGCACCGTGACGGCCGGGAACCGGGCCAGTTCATGGAGGACGGCCGCCTCCAGCCTACGCAGCTTTTCAGCGTTTTGCTCCAGATGCAGGCGGGCCAGCTCGGCGGCTTTGCCCATGCCCACGATGTTGTGGACCGCCAACGTCCCTCCGCGGTGGCCGTGCTCCTGCTCGCCGCCGTGGATGAGGGCGGTGATGGGAGGGATGCCGTAGCCGTCGCTTTTCAAGTATGCCGCGCCCACGCCCTTGGGCCCGTGGAACTTGTGGGCGGACAGGGATAAAAAGTCCACCGGGGTTTCCCGGACGTCGACGGGCAGCTTTCCGACAATTTGGGTTCCGTCCGCGTGAAACGGAATGCTGTGGCGGTGGGCGGCCTCGCACAGGGCGGCAATGTCGTTGACAGAGCCGAGTTCATTGTTGGCCCATATGATGGAGGCCAGCACCGTGTCCGGCCGGACCGCCCGCTCAAAGACGTCCGGCTCCACCTGGCCGTAGCCGTTTACGTCCAGAAAGGTGACGCTGTAGCCCCGGTCCACCCGCACCGGTTCCCCCGAGAGGGAGAAGGTGGCGTCGTGGTTGGAGTAGACCTCCCCGTTTAAGAACCTGCATGTATTCAGGGTGGCGTGGTGTTCGGCCTTGGAGGTGATGATATGGCTTCCGGCCCGCTCATAATATTTTTTATAGTCACAGACGCCTTTGATAATCATATTGGTGCTCTCGGTGGCGCCGGAGGTGAAGATAATCTCCTCAGGCTGGGCCCCGATGAGTCGGGCCACCTGTGCCCGTCCGGTTTCCACTGCGTCCGCCGCGTGCTGCGCCAGCGTGTAATACTTGCTGGAGGGGTTTCCAAACTCCTCCCGGAGATAGGGCAGCATGGCCTCCAGCACCTCGGGGGCCGGCTCCGAGGTGGCGCTGTTGTCAAGATAGATCATACCGTGTCCCCCACGCCCAAGGTCTCCAGGACGTACTTCTCCACGCTCCCGGCGTGCTTGTAGCGGGAGGCGAGGTAGACGGCGCCCCGGTCGATGTGGGCCTTTACATATTTGGGAAAATATTCGTCATTGGTCAGCTTGCGCCCCTCCGACTGCTCCACCAGCACTCTGAAATAGTCGTCGTACTCCGCTGTGATGGTCTGCCGGTTCAGCTCCAGGCCATCGGTGTCCGTGCCGAACTGGGTGATTTTTCCGCCCTCCCGAAGGGACCATGCGATGGCGTGCTTGACCAGGGTATAGGGTTTGAAGGACGTGCTCCGACCAATTTCCTCAAAGATCTCCGCCGTCTTTTTTGACGTTTTCAGCTTGTAAATCATGGCCGCACCTCGTTAAAATAGCCGGGCTTCACGTTTGTGCAGCTGCTACCGGCGTCATATTCCAGCAGGTATTCACGGGCGGTGAAGGGCTCCAGAATCTCGCGGTAGGGGCCCACCACCTCTTCGTCCGTGGACAGCACGATGACCTGGTCGCTGATTTCTGGGAAAAATATTCTGGACAGCTGGGCCCGGTGTTCCGTGTCGATCCGGGCAAAGGGCGTGTCGATGATGAAAGGAATCCGCCGGCGGGAGGTTTTGATGATGGCCCAATAGAGGGAGAGCACAAACACCTGCTTCTCCCCTTTGGAGAACTGCTCCAGGTCTATCCGGCTGTACAGCTCCAGCTCCCGGCCGTCGTCCAGAGAGAGCTGGTTCTCGTCGCGGCGCTTGGACAGGCGGGCGTACAGCTCCTGCCTGGACGGCAGGCCGAGGGCCGCCGCAGCCATGTCGGCCCCGGCGGAGCCCAGCCGCCGCTCAAAGGCGTCTGGGCCAATGTTGCGTATCAGCGCCGACAGCTCTTCCAGCGTATAGCGCTGCTTTTTGTAAATATAGACGTTGAAGTCCTCATCCAGCTCCACCAGATGGACATAGTCGTCTTTCCGGATGATTTGGCTGAACACCTGCAAAGACAGCTCCGCGATCTGGCCGCGCTTTTCTTTGGCCGCCGAGGACAAAAGCTGTTCCATCATGCGGCGAATGCGGTCGGTATATATGTAGGCCGTCTGATACCGGGACTGCTGCTGGAGAGCCTTGCTCAGCCGGTCCCGGGCGGCGGTCTGCCGTTTTAAGTCCGCCTTTGACTGCTCAAGGTGCGCCTCCAGCTCGTCTATGGCGTCGGACATGGAGCGGATAACCGCCGTCAATTTGGACAGCTTGCCGTCGTATTCCTCCGCCTCGGACTGGGGCATGGCGCTGCGGAGTTTTTTGGTCAGGCTGTCGTACCGCTCCGAGGCGTCCGCCCGGGCCCTGCACACCGCCACCATATCATCAGTGGAGAAGTTGCGCAGGTTTGTCATGATGGCGGCCACCTGCTGCTCCTGTTCCTCCGACAGGTCGTGAATTTTGGAAAAGGAGGACAGCTCCACGTCGGGCCTCAGGTGGTCGGCGATACCGGCGGCCAGAGCGTCGGCCAAAGTGTCTGTCCGGTCTGTCCGGAAGCCGGGGATTTCCTGTATGATCTGCCGGACGGCAGCGGGAGAAAGCAGCGCTTGAACGTTCTCATACTGCCGGACCAGTTTTTCATCGCGGAGCTGGGCCTGCGCCTGCCCGGCCAGCTTTCTGGTGATAAAGACGGGCATCAAGGTCTCCACAAAGCTGCGTATTTTTCGGGAATTTTCAGTTTTCACGCCGTCCAGAACGGTGAGCTCGGACTCAATTTCCAGACGCTGGTTTTCGCTGAGCCCGCCGGAGCGGGAAAATCCGGCCTTCAGCTGAGTGCGCTCCGCGCTGCGTTGGGCATGCTGAGCCCGGAGGTCCTCCAGCCGGGCCTGTTCCCGCTCAATCAGGGCTTCCAGCGCCGCGATGCCGTCGTCCGTCTCCTTCAGCTGGCGCGCGGTGTCGGCGAATTCCTCCGCCTCCTGCTCGCTGCTGACAAAGGTGCGGCAGAACTTTTGGAGCAGGCCGAATGTATCGAATCCGGAGAGGGTGAGCACCGCTTCCTTCAAAAACTGCCGGTGCCTGCCGCTGGAGAGGGACTTGCCCACCTCTTCCCCGTCGAAAAAGAAGAGGTCGAACATGTTGGGGGGAATGACGGTAAAGAGATAGTTCTGGAAAAAGTCCAAGTCCCGCTCCCCCAGCGCCGTATCTCCGGCCAAAACCGTGAACCGCTCGCCCAGACTCTTTTCCTGTAAGAACCACTCCCGCCGGATGGTGTAATCCGTGACATGCCTGCCCACGGGCAGGCCGACCCGGAGCTCCACAAAAGACCGCATGTCGGCGGACAAAAACGCGTCATGATTGATAAGGCTCCGGAGGCGCGCCGTATACTGGTTGTTCCTGTCCTGAAAGCGAAAGCACTGGGGGCCGTACAGGGCCAGCTTCACCGCCGTGAACAGGGATGTTTTCCCCGCGCCGTTGTTGCCGCCGATTAAGATGACGTTTTTGCCCGGGACCGTGTCCAGGTTTATTTCACACTCCCCCGCATAAGAGCTGAAATTATACAGCTTGATGCTTTTAATCTTCATGGGCCGCAGTCCCTCCTCCCGCGCCGGCCAGCTGGGCCTCCTGGAGCCACTGTTGGGTGACCGTTTTGGCCAGCGCGTCCCGAAGCAGGCGGGTATTGGAAAAATATTTGTTTTTATTCACTTTGAAAATCATGGTGTGGACCAGTTCCAGGGGGACCTGGTATTCCTCCGCCAGACGCTCCAGCTCCGCGCATAGGGCGGGGTCAAAAAGGGGCTGCTTCAAATCGTCCCAGGGCAGGCGCATGCCGGTTTCGTCATGGTAGAGCTCCACCAGTACCCGGCGGGACAGGTCCTTCTCTTCGTCCCATATCTGGTCGATGGCCCGCAGCTCGCCCTCGGTGATCAGCTCATATCCCATATGTGTCTGCACCCGCAGAAGGCGCCGGAGAATCATCTGGCGTGCCTCCCAGGTGAAGGGGCCGAAGCCCAGCTCGCCGCTTCCAGTCCGGTACACCGTGCCGTCGCGCCGCTTTTTCTCACGGTATTTCGGGATGTCCCGGATGGACATGAGCCATTTCCGGTATTCGGCCAGGGGAATGAGCTCCCGGTGTCCCGAACGGATAAACCCGTTCAGGGACTTGTCCTCCTTGACAACGGAGCAGACCCAGCACCCAAAGCGGGATTTTCCGCAGGACTGCTGCTGCTCGTCCTTGGAGGAGAAGCCCGCGAAAGGGCACTCGCCGCTGTCTGCGTCGGTGTACAGCTCCACCAGGCGGCCGTTGTCCCCGCCCCACGCGTTTTCCCGGTTGTTGGACATCAGGATATCCCACACTTCATCGGTGGAAAGGGACACGATTGCCGGGTAGACAAAGGCGTTTTTGATGGTGGCATGCCGGTTGAGCAGGCGGCCCAGCAATTCCCGGCCCTCTATGCGCTGCTTTCTGGCGGCGCTCTCCGCTTTCCGGACGCCCAGCAGGACCACCACCTCCGTATGCTGTTCCCGGATAATCTGCTCAATGTATTTTCCGCTGGGCGCAATTTTCAGCCGGTCCGTACACCAGCGGAACGTCCCGTTGGTGCGCGGGGTGGGAAAGCCCCGCCCGATCACGTTTGCCCAGAAGCTGTTGCCGGGGTCCGGCGTCACCTTTTTGACGCGCATGGGGATGCCGTCGCGGGCGGAGGAGGCCTTGAGCAGGCGGAGCATGTCGTCCAGGTAGATTTTGATGAGGGGATTTTCCACCAATGTGTCGGAGGAGACGATATGCACTGTTTTTTTGCGGGCTATGGGCTCCAGCCGCTTGAGCATTTCATAGACGAGGTGGACCAAAAGCGTTGAGTCCTTGCCGCCGCTGTAGCCGATGACCCAGGGGCGGTCGTCGGATTGATAGACGTACTGAATTTCATCCAGCAGCCCCTGTACCAACGGTTTGTCATGATAACTATTCATAAAATTAATTCCTTTGCGTCCGCTCCGGGCGGCGCCTTTCAGCAGATGGTCCGGCCCCGCGCAGCCCGCCTGCGGGGGTGAACTGTTCCAGAGGCCGGGCGGCGGATTGGGGGAACGGGTACGATGCGCCGCCCGGCCTCCCCAAATTTCGCATTTTATGACATTATAGTATTTCGGGGGGGTAAAGTCAAGCTGACGAGAGCGCGCCCGCATAGCGGGTGCGCTCTCGTCGTTACGGTGTTTTTCGCTTGAACCACGCGCACATTGGGCGGGGAAGCCGCCGGCTCACAGCTTTTCCCGGAACAGGCCATGGCGGTTGCAATACCAATACAAATATCCGCCGCTCCGGGGCTCAAACCGGGCCTCAGGCAGGCCCTCGGGGTAGAGCTTTACCAAATCGAACCGTCCCGTGGTCACGTAGGCCATAAAGGAGATGTAATGATTCTTGCGCATCTCGTGGGGGATGGTGAAAAAATATTCGCCGTCGAAACATTCCCGGACCAGCTTGTGGGCCTCGTCGGGCTCCTCCGCCTCCAGGGGAGGCAGGGTGAGGCCGCAGCAGGAGGCCACCGCCGGGCCGCTGGAATGGATGATGTTGCCGCACACCGGGCACACGTACAGCGGCGAGCGCAGAATGTTGGCGGCCCGGTTGGAGTTGACCACCTGCTCCCCGCTCAAAAGCTCGGGGACGGAAATGTGCAGCGCTTTGGCCAGCGGTTCCAGCAGGGTAACGTCGGGCAAGCCCCGGGCAGTCTCCCACTTGGACACGGCCTTTCCGGTGACGCCCAGCTGCTGCGCCAGTTGGTCCTGGGTCATGCGGCGGGCGGTGCGCAGGCGTTTGATGGTCTCTCCTGTGACATAGTTGTTCATAATGCTTCACTACCTTTCCCCCACACCATACCACAGGGGGCGGGGGAATGTCCACCTACGCTGCGTAGAGGCCGCTGTGCGTCCGGAAAAACCCAGACGCGCCCCATGGGGGTTTTCGCCGCCGCCGCCGAAAAGCGGCGCCGATGCGCGCGGCCGGTCCGGCAAGGCTGCGCCCGCCCCAAAGCTCAGCCCTTTTTCTGCTTGCGCCGCTGGATCATTTCACGGAAGCCCCCCGCGCCAAAAGAGAACACCCGGTTTACCCGGCTGATGGTGGCGGAACTGGCCCCGGTCTTTTCCAAAATCTCCGTGTAGACCAGCCCGTCGTCCAGCAGCAGGGCCACGTCATACCGCTGTTCCATGGCCCGCAGCTCACCCACGGTACACAGATCGTCGAAAAAAGCGATGCATTCTTCCAGGTTTTTTAACTCCAGGATGCTCTCATACAGCGCCATACTCCGCTCTTTATTGGTTGTTTTTGGCATATGCGTCCCTCCCGCGCCTCATAACTCCCTATATTTTAGCAGATGAAAGAGATAAAGTAAATAACTATTTTCGACCTCAGCTGCAAATGTTCAGAATGTCCCGCCAAATGTCCCGGGGGTTGTCTTTTCCTGGGAAATGAGGTATAATCAACAAGCTGACATCGCCTGGGTCCCCAGAGGGGCCGGGCCGTTTTGTGAGAGGAGCGTCCGCCATGACCCGAGACGAAGCCTTTGAATTTTTGGACCGCACCGCCCGGGGCATTGCCCAGATGTTCGGCTCCACCTGCGAGACACTGGTCCATGACATGGGGGTGCCCACCCACCCCATCCTGGCCATTTACAACGGCCACGTGTCCGGCCGGGAGGTGGGTTCCACCATGGACATTATGGGCATTGGCCTGGAGCTGGACGAGCAGGCGGCCACCACCGACCAGGTGAATCTCGCCGCCACCACCCCAGACGGGCGGCAGACCAAATCATCCACCTTCCATATGATCGGAGAGGGCTACAATCTGGCGCTGGGCATCAACTTCGACTACACCTCCCTGGTGTTTGCCAACCGCATTCTGGAGGACCTGGTGAGCGCTCAATCCGACCTGCGCTCCGCGCTGTGGCAGCCGGGGGATTCCCGGCAGCTGGCGGACCTGTTCGACCAGTGCGTGTCCGAGCTGGGAAAGCCCCTGGACGCGCTGACGAAATCGGACCGGCTGCGGGTAGTGGCCCTGCTGCGGGAGCGCAGCGCTTTCTCTTTCCGCAAGTCGGTTCCCTATGTGGCGGGACGGCTGGGAGTGTCCCGGTACACCATCTACAAGTACTTGGAAGAGGTGGGGGAGGACAAACTGAAACAGGAGTGAGACCCGATGTCCTGGTATTTTATTGTGGATACTTATATTGATGAGCAAAAGGGACGCGGAGCGTATGAGGAATACATCCGGCAGGTCAAGCCCATCGTGGAAAGCTATGGGGGCAGATATCTCGTCAGGACTGAAAACCTGCACAGTTTGAGCCCTAAGCGGGCTCCCGACCGGGCAATCGTCATCAGATTCGATTCCAGGGAGCAGTTAGATGCGTGTTTTTCTTCCCAGGCGTACAGGGCCATCATGTCAAAGCGGACAAGCAGCGTGGACAGCAGAGCCGTTATTGCAGAGGGCTTGGAATGACATATTTCCCTTGTATTCAGCAGGGGAAAGAGTTAAAATAAATCAGATATCAGGCTGACGGTGAGCCGTCGAGGAGTGTTTTACATATGATAAGAGAACAGATCGAAGCCTATTTCACAGATAAGGAAAAGCTGTTGGTGGAGGCGGTGAGCCGCTTGGTGGCCATCGACAGCGTGGAGGGGGAAGGGGCGCCGGGCGCGCCCTTTGGCCCCGGTCCCGCCGCCGCCCTGGAGGAGGCCCTTACGATTGCCAAGGAGTGGGGGCTGGACGCCGAAAACCACGAGGGCTATGTGGGCACCGCCGACCTCAACGGCGGGGAGGACGCCCTGCACATTCTGGGCCATCTGGACGTGGTGGCCCCAGGAGAGGGCTGGACCGTCACCCAGCCCTACGCCCCCAAACTGGTGGACGGCCTGCTCTACGGCCGGGGCACCGACGACGATAAGGGGCCGGTGGTCGCCTCCCTGCTGGCCATGAAGGCGGTGAAGGACCTGGAAATCCCCCTCAAGCGCAACTGCAAAGTCATTATGGGCACCAACGAGGAGAGCGGCTCCGGGGACATCGCCTGGTATTTCGCCCGCCACCCCTATGCGCCCGCCACCTTCTCCCCCGACTCCGGATTCCCCGTTATCAACACGGAAAAGGGGAGCCTCCGCCCGGTTTTTACCAAAAGCTGGCCTGTTCAGGAGGCCCTGCCGCGGGTGAAATGGGTCCACGGCGGTATTCGGCTGAATATTCTGCCTGGGGACGCCTCCGCCGGGGTGGAGGGGCTGACCATGTATGACATCCAGCCCGTGGCCCGGAACATCACCGCCCGGACAGGGATCAAGTTCACCTTTGCCCATGAGGACGGGCTCACCGTTATCAAGGCGAAGGGGGAGGCGTCTCATGCCGCCTGGCCCGAGGGGGGCAACAACGCCATTACGGGGCTTATCGCCCTGTTGTGTGCCCTGCCGCTGGCGGAGGGCGGGTGCCGGGATGCGCTGAACAGCCTGAACGCCCTTATCCCCCACGGGGACTGCAAGGGCCGCTCTCTGGGCATCGCCCAGGAAGAGCCGGTGGCGGGGGCGCTGACGGTGGCCTTCTCTCTGCTGGAGGTCACGGAAACCGGGCTGGAGGGCAGGTTTGACAGCCGGGTTCCCCTGTGCGCCACCGAAGACAACTGTCTGACCGTGGCAAAAGCCGCCTTTGAGGGGAAGGGGTTCACCTTCGACTCCGTTCAGGGCGCGCCCCACCACGTCCCCGCCGACAGCCCTTTCATTCAGACCCTGCTCAAGCGGTATGAGGAGTACACCGGGCTCAAGGGGGAGTGCCTGTCCACCGGGGGCGGCACCTACGTCCACGACATTCCCGGCGGCGTGGCGTTTGGTTGTACCCTGCCCGGGTTCGACACCCACCTCCACGGCCCCGACGAGCGGGTGCGAGTGAGCGACCTGATGTTGAGCGCCAAGCTGTTCGCGCACATCATCATCGATATGTGCGGGTAAGCGGCCTCTGTGGGCGTTCCGCTACCGGAACCAGTAATACACCCGGTTTGCCGTCTCCCGGCGCAGCTCTCCCCCGTTGGCCTCTGCCACCCGCCGGGAGGCGGTGTTGTCCGGGTGGATGGTGACCAGCAGCTCCTCCGTGATGCCCATCCGCCGGGCCTCCTGAATCATCAGCCCCAGCAGGGCCTTGCCATAGCCCCGGCCCCACTGCTCGCCGTCTACGGCATAGCCGATGTGGCCGCCCTCCTCCCGCAGAGCGTCGGTGAGGCGGTGCCGCAGGGACCCGAAGGCCACGGGCATGCCGTCGTCCATCAGCCAAAAGACGGTGTCCGGCACCTGCCAGTCCTCTAGCCCGATGCCTTGACTGCGGTCCACCCGCTTTGCAAGCCACGTGGGGAAGTCTGCCCAAGGCATCTGATAGCAGCTGTTCAAAAACCCGTTTTCCGGCGGGATGCGCTGGAGCATTTCATACACGTCCAGCCCGTCGGTGCGGGCGGCCTTCTGTAAATACAGCATAATATTCCTCCTGAAAATTGACAGGGGACGGCTGATGCCGTCCCCTGTTTTTGGCATTATTTTGTCGCGCGAACCAGGCGTCCGTCGGAGCTGACATACTGCGTTCCGCCAATGGATACCCGGAATGTGTTGTCCAGGTTTTCCTTCTGAATTATCTGGGTAGGAGCGCACACCGCCACACTGTGGGGCGGCATGTCCCGCGCCACCACGGCGTTGGCGCCGACCCGGCAGTGGTCGCCCACAGTGACGCCTCCGATGATTTTAGCGCCCGCGCCCAGGTACGCCCCGTCCCCAATGACGGGAGAACCGGGACGCTTGCTGTCCGGCAGGGTGTTGGAACCGATGGTCACCTGCTGGAAAATTACCAGGTCCTTCCCCAGCACCGCGTCGTTAGAGATAAACACGCCCACACAGCCATGGGGGAAATAGGGCCGCCCCGCGATTTGGGAGTCAATGCCCACGTAACTGCCGTACCCCATGAAATACTTTTCGTAAGCCTGCTTCAGCAAGGGGGAGGAGCGGCGCTGCAGATGTTCCTTCAGCGTCCAGTAATCCCCAAAGCGCACCTTGATATACACCCGCAGGAAAGGATGGGCCAGGGCGAACAGCACGCTTTTGACTGCGGAGGCCATTTACTTCGCAGTCTCTCCCCCGCCGATCTCCCGGAGGGCGTCCTTGTAGGACAGGTTGACCCGGCCCTTCTCGTCAATGTCGGTGACCTTGACCCAGATCATGTCGCCGATATTGATGACATCCTCCACCTTGGCCACCCGGTGGTTGGCCAGCTTGGAGATGTGGACCATGCCGTCCTTGCCGGGGGCCAGCTCCACAAACGCGCCGAACTGGAGGATGCGCACCACCTTGCCGTAGTACAGCGCCCCCACCTCGGGGACGAACACGATGGTGTCGATCATCTTCTTGGCGATCTCGCAGGACTCGGCGTTGGGGGAGGCGATGTGGATGGTGCCGTC
>ERZ808028.1125-NODE-1125-length-17463-cov-10.590303_pt1 | contig 17463 bp, 16 predicted proteins | sample MGYA00380184_ERZ808028 | MGnify/ENA primary metagenome ERZ808028 (study PRJEB31490, sample SAMN06133397) | mouse gut metagenome | isolation source: J8_1 | host: mice | place: China: Chengdu | collected 2015-05 ...
CCGCTGTATACCGAACGGTACGTACAGTGGTGTGGGAGGTCGGCTACTCAACTAATGGGTAGCCTCCTACCCGATCTGCAGGCCCGGTGGAACTCATGCCCTTTTAAGGGGGCGATGATGAATACCTGTATGTTCCTGCGGCGCATCCGCAGCGCCATGAGCTGCATGGTGAAGGTCTTGCCTGCGCCGGAGGTTCCGAGGATCGCCATGTTTGCGTTCTTGTAGACGCGGGAATTAAAAATATCCACGATGATCAGGGAGTTGTTGTGCTTGTTTACCCCTAAAAGGATGCCGTTGTCGTCACACATTTCAAAGGAGGTAAAGGGATAACAGCTTGCCACGCTGCCTGTCAGGATATTGCGCTTGGAACGATCAAACAGTTTTTTCTCCAGTGATACCAAGGGCAGGGCGGAGAGCAGCGCCTGTTCTTCCCGGAAGTGGCAGGACACCGCTTCCATATCCTGTGAGAGCATCAGTTTTTTCATCTCGTTGGTGCGCCACTCCAGTTCCTCAAGGCTGTCCGCCGTGATGGTGATCAAGATGTTCATGTAATAGAAATCCTCGTTGTTTGCAAGCCCTTCCTTCAGGAAATAGCCGGAGCGGATGGCGCTGTCAAGGTCATCGAAGTCCGAGTTGGTGTCTGAGGTGTCCTTGATCTTGGAGCGGTTGATCCTCAGCTGCTGTCCGAGCTTCTGCTGGATGCGGTCTTTGGGCTGCCGGTCAAAGAAAATATCCACGTCAATCCCCTCGCCTGCATTGACAAGGAGGGAGATCCATCCGGCGCACACCTGCGGGCGGTAGCCCCCGGAAGGCACTAAAAGGTAGGTATGGTAGGTGCCGTCCATGATGACATAATTGCCGTGGGTGTAGTCGATGGTCTCCGGCGCGATAAATTCCATGGCGGGGATCTTGCCGATCTCATCCCGCCTGCCCGCATTGATGTACTGCCCGATGACCTCGTTGACGCGCACGCCCAGAGGCTTTGCCACGCTGGTCCTGCGGTTTAGGATGCTGTAAAACACCTCCGCCGCCATCTCATCCTCATTGTCGGGGACCAGAAGTTCATTCCCGCATTGCTGCAGGTAGGTCTTGGCCGTCCGCACCGCAGTCGTGAGGGCGGAAATGGCGTCGCTTTCCTCATTTCCCCTGTTGGCGGAAAAGGGTTCGTACTCAAAGATGATGAAAAAGCGCCTTGTGATGGCTTCTCTTGAGCCGATCCGCCGGATCAGGTTTTCGTAATCATGCTGCAGCGCAAGGCAACGCTCATCCGTTTCCATGCGCATTTCTTCCCGCAGGGTTTCCAGATGCTTATTGATGTCGGCGCGTCTGGTAAGGACCTTGAACTGGAGTTTTACCGGGCTTATCTTTAGGTAGCTGATAAAGGAATAGATGATGTTACGCTGTTCCCTGGCGCTCCGCAGCAGGAAGTTGATGGGGATGACCTCTATGATCTTCACATAGCGGCGGTCTTTTGTGTAGATGATGCCGTTTTCGATCTTCCGGATGGGGAGGTAGGAGGCGGAAGGGTTTATCAGTTCCGGTTCCGGCTCCTCCCGCATACGCTCCCTGATCTGGGAGACGCCCCGTTTTTTATTCCGGTGTTTGCCTGCCGCCTCGTCCGCTGCCTGCTTTGCCTGCCGGCGCTCCTTAAACTGCCCGAACTCCTCGGCATAGTCCTCTTTTTTTGGCTTTACTTTCTTTTCCGGCTTTGGTTTCTTAGCTTTCTTTGGTTTCCCGGAAGTTTTCTCCCCTGCCGGTGTTTCACATGTTTCCTCCTGAAGCCCCACAATGCGGCGGTTTTTCAGGTAGACAAAAAAGTTGATGACAAAGGAACTGAGGCTTTCCCCGTTTATGCCGATGACGGCAAACAGGGCTGCCGGAAGCACGGTAAGGCAGGCGACAATGATCTTTGTTGTCAGCGTTGCCGGGATATGGAATACCGGGAAACCAATGAGCAGCGAGAGGATCAGCGCCTCCGCCGCGTTCCTGAGTTTGATGGTCCCGCCGAACACCGTTCCGGTATCAATGAAATTCGGCGGGATGATGTATATGTCGTTTTCTTCGTGTCGCATGGACATTCTGCGATGCACCTCCTATATTCATGGTTGTGGCGGGCAGAAACAGGATTCTGTCCGCCGTCTGTTACTCTGTATACGGCCTGCCGCACAGGACAATGCTGCGTATACTGTAAATGGGGCGGTAGACCACCTTTTTCTTGGAAAAGGAGGCGTCCACCACATAGCCGTTGCCTGCATAGATCGCCACATGGCTGACATTCAGGTAGCGGTTGTTGACTTCAAAGGAATAGAAGATCAGGTCTCCGGGGGCAAGGCTGTCATAGGATACGGCAAGGTTGTTTTCCGTAATGTACCTTGCCTGTGCCGCCGCCGTGTTGGAGCCGCCATGCTGCAGGTATATCCCCAACTGGCTGTATACCCAGTAGGTAAAGGAACTGCAGTCAAAGTACCCTTCCTGATCCCGTTTCTCCTGGCTGTAAGGCGTGCCGAGCTTTGTCAGCGCAAGATCCACGGCTTTGTTTCCGGTTTCCCCCGGTATCAGGTCAGGGTTGATCTCCACCAGATAAACCGTGTCAAATAAAAACAGGTGCAGGTTGGCAGCGTATTCCTCTGCCGTCCGCATCTGTTCATCGGTAAGGTGGAATACATTTTCGGCGTAGTAGCTGTCGCCTGCGTATTCCACCGTGTATTCATAATGGTGTATGGTGCGGGTTTCCCCGGTTTCTTCATCTGTTTTCTCATGGTCCGTGACCTTCACGGTGTAGGAAAAGATGCCGTCCGTGTTGTCACGCAGCATCCGTTCCAGTTTCGCAAGGCTGATCTCACGGTAATCTTCCTGTGAGGCGCAGAACTGGGAAATAACCAGTGCGCTTTCATAGATAATGCGGTCTGAAAAATCATCGGTTATGCTGTATTCACAGTCGGAACCAAGAGAATCCGCCTCCCGTTCTATTTTTTCCAGCAGGAGGTCATGTTTTTGCCGCAGGATGGTTTCAATGGAGGTTTCCGCCTCTGCAATGTTTGCCATGATGAGGGTGTTGTCATTCAGTACGTCACCGGCGGCATCATCCAGCCCGGAGTTCCCAAAAATCAGTGAAGGAAGCATCAGGATAAACAGGACGGGGACCAGTAACAGTGCGCCGATGGCTGCCAGTACCTTCCCCGCAACTTTCCTGTTTTCCCACAGACCTGTGGCAAGCATCCCGTAAGGACCTGCGGCAGCGCCTTTGGCGGCCCCGGCAATGGCTTTTCCTGCTTTCAGTGCGCCCTTTGCGGCGCCTGCAGCGGAGGCTGTCCGGGATAAGGCGGACTGCTCCTTGTTTTTATTCTGCTCTGGCATTTATACACGGTCCTTTCTTTTGGGCATGTTGGGCAGTTTCTGCACGATATTCTCGTGGTACGCAATCCTGCCCTCCCCTGTCATATAAGGTGTCCGGTCCACGGTATCTGTTGCATACTGCTTGTACCATGTGGCATTGTCAGCCGTGGTAATGGTTTCATAGTTCCCCTCCGGCGCCATGTACTGCTCGGTGTTATACATACCGAAAGCCGTACCGTTGGGATATTCCACGGAGGTTTCCGTTCCCATGATGCGCCCGCCGCCGATCTCCACACCGGAATAGCTTGGTGCATCAGGGATGCCTGTCTGCCCCATGTAAGAGGTAAGCGCCTGCGCTGCCTGCGTGCCTGTCATGGAGCCTGTGTAGCTGATATTTCCCTTTGCCACAGCCCCGGTGACGCCGTTGGCAAAATCGCCGCCTTTTTTCACCGAGGATTCAAATGCCCTGCGGCTGATGGGGTTGCTGGAATGCCCAGTCATGGTGTGCATGGCGCTCTGGGTAAACTGTCTGCCGACAGCCCCGGCAAACCCTCCGGAGAGGAAGGAAGACTGGTTTACGCTGCTTGAACTTCCGCCCATACGGAAAGAGCCGCCACGGAAGCTGGAGCCGCCTGCCACGTTCTTTGCGGTGGTGAGTCCCCTTGCGGCAACCATCAGTTCCGCCAGCATGTTGCCGCCGGTATGCCCCACATTGATACCGAGACTGGATAAAAAGCTGTCAATCTTCTGGCTGATCTTCAGAAAGGCAATGGCGCATAAAAACCAGATGAACACGTTCCCTGCGGCGGTTTCCTTTCCGACTGCCTCCACATCGCTTTCTGTTACCGCAAAGACGGTCATGGACTGGGAAAGGAATATGGTTACAACAAGTAATAAAGTATAAAGTTTTATTTTCCTATTTTTCATGGACACCTCCTAAAGCGACAGCGGGTTGGACAGGAAACTGCCTACCATGGATGTGAACAGGCGCAGACACCATGCGTTCATCATCAGCAGGAAGATCTGCCCGCCGAACATCCGGCACCACGACTTGAAGATATTTGAGGTGGACTGGGATGCGCCAGTAGCAAACGCCATAGGAGCCGTATATACGACCACGCCAAGCAGGACATAGCGTTCCGCCGACTCAAACAGCAGCTTGATATAATTCCACGCCAGGATCAGCAGAAGGATCAGTGCGATCAGCGTAACGGAACCGCTGGCGCAGACGCCGAGTATCGTCAGCAGGACAGAATTGAAGTCCGCAAAGTTTAAGGGCGGCAGTTCAGAGGAGAGTATCCAGGAATAAGGTGTGCCCCCTATGGCAAGTACCATCTCCGTGATCTGGTCGCAGTAATAGATCAGGCCGATAAAAAGGACGGAGCGGATACTCAGCCTGAAGGGATCTTCAGCCTCCACGCCGGCAATCAGCCCGAAGTTTTTGAATAATTGCCATACCCAGTTCAGGAGGACAAGTCCTATGGCGGTTGCCACAAATACCTTATACATGGTTTCCGCAGCGGGGAAATACCGCAGGAAGGTTCCCATGTCACAGCCCAAAGCACCCAGTACAGAGGTGGAGATCAGGTCAAGCCCGTTCATCACCTGTTCAGCAATCCATTCCACGATGCCGTCAAGTATTCCCATGACTTACCCTCCTTTTTATCCGTTCCATTTTCCATCGGAGAAGAACGGTGTGACATAGGCGAGGATAAAGCCGAGACCGTTTAAGATCACCCATGAGATCGCAATGCGCTTGAGCCAGGCACGGGACTCGTCCACCGTCCTGCCGGATTTGGAAAAGTTCATAAGGAGCAGGGCGACGGAAGCCGTCACGATGGCGGCAATGGTGGAAATCCCCAGTATCTTGCCATACACATCCTTCATAATGGTTTCTGCCTTAGACCACATATCCGTCGCAAGAACCTGATCGGTCTGAAGGGTAAAGAAGTAGGCAAAGGCTGCCGCGCCCACGATGATGTTCTGGTAAGGAATGCGGAATTTCTTCTTGGTGGGAAGCTGGTTCCCGGTTGGACTGCTGTTTTCTTTTTTCAATGAATTACCTCCTGTGAAATTTGTTATAGTAGAAAAACCGGCTTTCCCGAAGGACTGCCGGTTTCCAAGGCCCCTGTTTTAAGGGGAGTGCCATGCCACAAAGTACATGGCATATGTACTGCAAAAAAATAACACCTGCAGGTGCAGATGTCTGGAAAAGTGGAATGGATATGGGTGCAGATACAATTTTGAGCATGACCATTATAGCATGGGCATTTTTACCTGTAAATCGCAATGCCGTGCCAGTTTGCGTAATTTGTGCGCCAATTTGATGCCATTTTAAAATTTATATGGAAAATTATGGGAAGACATGTTGAAGTACAGTTGTAAGAGCGATATAATAAGTATTAAGAAAATAGTTGGGAGGGGAAATATATGTCGGATGAAAATAAAAATATTTTTGTATCACATCAGCATAATGATGCCGATAAAATAGAGGCTTTTAAAGATTTGATTGGAAGACATGGAATAAATATGCGGGATAGTTCCATATACGAAAATAAATTAAAAAACAATGCAAAAAATGAGCAATATATTAAACAAGAACTTATAAAACCGCAAATGAGGTGGGCGGGAACAGTCGTAGTGCTTATTGGAAAAGAAACGGCTAAGAGTGATTATGTAAATTGGGAAATTAAAACAGCAGCAGATATGGGAAAAAGAATTGTTGGTGTTTTTTTGCAAGGGGCTAAGGATGAGGACGTTCCTCCAGAGTTATATGAACATGGACATAATTTAGTAGGATGGAATGGAGAAAAAATTGTAAGAGCGATTAATGGTGAAGATATGGAATGGGAAAAACCAGATGGAACCCTTCGAGATAGTAATCCAATGGATTTACCGCGCTTTACATGCTAGGAGAAACAATTTATGAAATTTTATTCATATGTAATACCTAGGGATTTTGGATTTGCCCCTAATCCACATTTTGGATATTGTACTTTGGCGACTTGTAAGCAAGGAATTAGAAAAAGTGCACATGTTGGGGACTGGATTGGTGCTTTTGGGGCTGCAAGTATGACAATTCGTGGAAGATTAGTTTCGTTAATGTTAGTAGATGAAACATTAACTTTTGATGAGTATTGGGAAGATCCGAGATTTAGAAACAAACGCCCAGTATTTAATAAAAGCATGATGTTTATGTATGGCGACAATATATATCATACTTTGGGAGACAAATGGACACAAGAGCCCTCACATCACAGCGAAACGGATGGATCTATTAATTATATTAATTTGAATAGAGATACACAGACTAATCGAGTCTTAATTGCAACAGAATTTTATTATTTTGGAGAAAATGCGATTAATATACCAACAGAGTTTGATACACTGATAAGAAGAAATATTGGGTATAAGATTTGCAAGGATGAAATGCTAATTAGAGATTTTATAAAATATATCCGCCAGCATTTTGAGTGTGGAATACATGGTACCCCTTATAGCAGAAAAAAAGGTACATTTATTTATTATGGAGGAAATTGATGAAGATAATTTTTTGTAATCCCAAGTTGACAATGAGAACGATTGACAAAGCAAATGTGTTTTTTGAGTCGTGCCGAGAGATTTTGGATACATATATTGCAAACAAATTCTATATTACATCGGCTTTTCAAATAGATCAGTTATTGGCGGACAATGTTGATATGGATGACATATTTGTATTTTTTAACGCAGAGGATGGAAAGTATGAGGACAAATTTCTGCGGCTGCTAAAAAAGTATAATGATGTCCAAAGTAGAATATGGGCAATAGCGATGGAAAAAAATGCGGCATGTAGGCGACCTCCAGAGCCAGTATCCGATAAACAGAGTTTTGATGTGTCATGTCGAAACGAAAATAGAAATCCAATGAAGAATAATATGAAGGCGATTGCACAGATTTTTGCCAGAAAAATTATTGCGCAAACGTTATCCCCATTATATCGTGATGAAGTTTTATATTTTATTAGTCATCGGCGTATTGATGGAGAGCATATAGCAGCAAAGCTTGCAGATGAATTGAGACATTTAACAAGGGAAAGAAATGTGTATCGGGATGTTGTTAATGTTGAAGTGGGAGATGATGCACAAAAAGATATTGATAAAAATTTGGCTATGAGTGATGTACTTATATTTCTACAAACGGAGGAAGCACAGAATTCATCCTATATTATGAAAGAACTGTGTTATGCACTTATTTATGATATTCCTATTTTGTGGATACAAATTGATAATGCATCGTATTCAAATATGGAAATTCATCCAGGAGAGCATCCTATGCTTCATTATAGGAGTGACGAATTTGACTGCCAAGAAAGATTAACGGAGATTGTTGATGAGATTGAAGAGAAGTGTTTTCAGCTCATTATGAATTCTTCTAATCAAGTATATTCTCATATTGAATATTTAAGGGACTTGAACGACGCAAATAAAATTAAATTGACAGGGGATAAAAATGCTACGTTGGCATATGAAATAGAGTATAAAGAGAATACAAAAGATATTTATGATTCAGGAATTAAAAAGCATTATATACAATGTTTTGGAAGAAACCCAAAGAAGCAGGATTTAGAGAAATTTATCGAAAAAGTAAAAAAGGGCAAAACATATGATAATAATGATAAACTATTTTTACTATCTAATCATGGGCAGCGTGAAAAGTTGATGGGTGATACAAAAGTTACAGAAGAGAATTTTGACGATTATATTATGAATCTTGAAAATGTAGCAGGTGTTAAAAGGCAAAAGCGCAATAAGAGAATTATTCTTTCAGGGGCTTTTCCGGATTATGATGAGATATATAAAAATTCTTTATTGGAAGCAGTCTCTATATACGCTAGGGAAATTATTAAAAATGGTTATGTTTTGGTTTTTGGGGCGCATCCTACTTTTCAAAAACTTATTTTTGACATAGGAAAGTTATATGCTTCAGATATGCAGTATTCTATTGAAATGCATATGGATAAAGCATATCTTGACCAGTATGACTTAGAGGAACTTGAAGAAAAATGTACGTTGGTATTGTCAGATGGATTGCAAGAGATGCGCGAAAATATGATTTGTAAGGAAAAAAGTGAGCTATTAATTTGCTTGGGAGGAAAAATAAAGGATGATAAATCTCAGCAAGGAGTAGATATAGAAGTAGAATTAGCAAAGAGCGTTAATGTTCCGGTAGCTTTAGTTGGTACAGTGGGAGGACGCTCTAGTGAGTATGCTTATGAAAAGATTAAACAAGAGGATTGGTCTGATTTAAACCAGTGGGATAAGAGTTTTAATGAAAGCATGTTTTATAATGTAAATCATCGTCTGATGATTAGGCGGTTGTTAAACGCAATAGAGTAAGAAAGGATAATATTGTGGATATGTATTCAGGGGTGTATGTATTTGAAGGAATTGATAATGTTGGAAAAACATCCATTATACATGCATTAAAACAACAAATACAGGAAGCAACAGATTATAGGTGCGTTGACATTGCCTTTCCGGGGAATGAGCCGAGAACTCTTGGTAATTTAGTATATAATATACATCATCATCAGGAGCAGTATTTTAATGTACCGATAAATGAGACAAGTTTACAGTTACTTCATATTGCATCTCACATTGACTTAATCCAACGTCAGTTGATGCCATTGAGTAATTCAAGATGTATTGTTTTATTGGATCGATTTTGGTGGTCAACATATGTATATGGTTTAGCTGGAGGAGTGGAAGAAAATATTATTCAATCCATTATAGCCCCAGAATTATTATATTGGAAAGATATTGATATTAAAAAAATTTTTTTGATAGAACGTAGAGAGAGACAAAAAGATTATGAACTAAGTAAAGAAAGTAATATTATTGATGAATATCGGAAACTTGCCAAAAAGGAGTTAAAGTGTGAAAGGCTAGATAATAATGAGAGTCTGGTAGAAGTAGTAAATAGAGTTTACAAAAGTATTTTTGGAGATAAGATATTATGAATTTTGCAGATTTAAAACCAACACCAGTATATGATACTTATTGGAAATTTGCAGTGAAACGTCAGGAAATTTTTTTTAATCGTATGGAGGATAAAGTATTTCCGTGGACTGATGATGAAATTTTGAAAACTTATAAGTTTACAAATGCATATAGAGCTTCAGACCGTGTAAGCCAATATTTAATTAAGAATGTCATATACAGTGAGGGTAATTACACTCCCGAAGATAAGTGTTTCAGAATTTTACTGTTTAAGCTATTTAATAAAATTGAAACATGGGAGTATTTAGAAAATAATTTGGGCGAAATATCAATGAAAACCTACAATTATGATGAGTATAATAAATTGTTAATGAAGAAAGCAGATAATAAGGAACAGATATATTCTGCTGCATATATAATGCCATCAGGTAAAAGTTGTTTTGGATATGAAAAAAAATACCAGAATAATTTGAAATTATTGGAATATATGATGAAAACAGAGTTGTCCAAGAAAATTGCAAGAGCCAAAACATTAAAAGAGTTGTATGAGGTTTTATTGATGTATCCGACAATAGGATCTTTTTTAGCGTTTCAGTTTGCAATTGATATTAATTATAGTGAACTATGTGATTTTAGCGAAATGTCTTTTGTAGTAGCTGGACCTGGGGCAAAAAATGGAATAAAAAAGTGCTTTGGGGATTTAAAAGGTTTTGAATATGAGGATATTATTAAATATGTTTCAGAGCACCAAGAAGAGGAATTTGAAAAGAGAAATTTAAATTTCAAATCATTGTTTGGAAGAAAGCTTCAAATGATAGATTGCCAAAATTTGTTTTGCGAAACTGATAAATATGCGAGAGTTGCTCACCCGGATATAACTGGATTAAATGATAGAAAAAGAATAAAGCAACAATATATTAATCGTGGTTTGGAAAAAATTAATTATTTTTATCCTCCTAAATGGGGAATAAATGATAAGATTGGTGTATAACGAAAGGGGAACTTAGATGGCAGAGTTTATTGTAGGAAGAACAGCGAATGAGGTATGGAGAAAGGCAGCAGATAAGCTTTTGCATCAAAAGAATACTGTAGATGGTAGAACGGGGGAAGTGTTTGAAATTCTGCATTCCTTTATTTCGATTGAGGAACCTAGACAGAAATGGGTATACGATCGTATTCCCCCTGTTAGCATTGGCTACGCTTTGGCAGAGTTAGTATGGATTATGAATGGTGAAGACTGTTCGGATGTTATTAATTATTTTAATCCTCAGTTGGAAAAATTTGCAGGTAAGGCAAGATTTTATCATGGGTCATATGGAAAAAGAATACGTGCGCACTTTGGGTTTGACCAATTAGAAAAAGCATATTGTGCATTACAAAACACCCCAGAAAGCAGGCAAGTAGTAATTCAGATATACGATACAGAAGTAGATTTTCCGATAGACAATGGGAGACCGAGAGATGAAGATATTCCTTGTAATATTTGTTCTATGATAAAAGTAAGGCAGGGAAAGCTGGAATGGTCTCAAATAATGCGTAGTAACGATGTGTTATTAGGGATGCCATACAATTTTATTCAATTTACTGGTCTACAGGAGATTTTGGCAGGGTGGCTTGAATTGGAAATGGGATCTTATAACCATTACAGTGATAGCCTGCATTTGTATGATCGAGACATTCCTAAAGTGGGGATTGCAGAAGAGGCTACAGCAGACAATGACGACAGCTTGTCTTTACGCAAAGATGAAACAGATAAAATATATAAAGAAATATATGAAAGAATGAAATCTTTGGTATCTAGCAGTATTATTGAAAAAGAGATTTATTCCTTGGCTCAGATAAATTCTGAATATGTGGCGTATAACAATATGATGCTAATTATTGCATCATATGCTGCACAGAAAAATCATTTTGATGATTTAGTAGCGGAGTTGGTTGGCAAATGTAGTAATAGAGTTTATGTGGAGATGTGGAATAGATGGATTGGACGAAAAGGTGTGAATAAAGGATAATATATGATTATCTGCCTTATTATATTTAAAACCAATATTGGAGGAGTGGTAATATTATGTTTGATGTTTTTATATCACATTCTGGCAAAGATAAGGAATTATTTGTTGAACCGTTGGTTAAGGACTTGAATAAAATGGGGCTTAATGTGTGGTACGATAAGAATAGCATACAGAGTGGCGAAAAAGTCCGAGATTCAATTATAAATGGAATAAAAGAATCGCTAATTTTTTTAGCTATTTTGAGCCCAAACTATTTTCATAGCAATTGGGCAAATTTAGAATTAGGAATAATACAAGACAATAATCCAGATAATTTTATTCCTGTCATTTTTTCTAATGCTAAAGAACTTACAGCGAATCAATATCCTTTTTTGCTAAATTATAGTTATGTAGAAATGGATTGTTATAAATATGACATTGCTTTGAGGCTCAAAAAATTGGTTAATGAGAAAAAGCAGGAGCGCGGATTGTGGCATATAGAAAAAACCGATTTAAAATCTCTTGTAAGAGAAATGTATTCATATAATAATTTCAAGCTCGAACAAATAGCAATTCGTACAAGTTGCATTATAAAAAAATTAAATAGTGAATTACTATCTGCACTCAACGAAATTAAAATGGTATTAGATATTATTTTGTACGATGTAGCATCATTTGAGAATATTATTATTTCTCAGGAAGTGTCCGCAATTGATTTCTTTTTGAATATGGATTTTTTAAGCCAAAATTTGAAAGAGCATATTAAATATTTGCAATTAATGTATCAGGAACAGATACAACATATACAGGATTCGCCCAAATTGACACAGGAAAATTTATATCTCACTCAGTTCTCATTGTATTCAATTATAGAGTGGTATATGTTTACCTATTTTAAAAAGCCTACATTCAAATTCAAAAAACTTGTTCCCGTAGCACCAGAAGATTTTACACGTGAAGATATTGAAGAGTCTTATAAAATCGAGAAACTGGTGTTACCTCAAAACTTAATTGCAGCTCCTGAAACAGATTTGCAGTGGTATGAATATAATCAATTAACAATGATAGGTGCTCGAGATTCAGAAACGCAAAAATTAGTTGGCTTTTTTAATACACTTCCAATTAGCGATAATCTATTTGAGCAGATAAAAAAGGGGAGTTTCGATGATACAGCAATATCAATTGACGATATACGGCAGTATGACATGCCGGGATTTTATAAATTATATTTGTGTTCTTTCTGTATTAACCCCGCTTATAATTCTACAGCTGCATTCAAAATAATCTATACGGGCTTTATTGACTTTTTGTTGGACTTGGCAACTGAACTGGAAATATTTATTTCAGATATAATAGCGGATGGTGTTACTCAAAAAGGAGAAAATTTGTGTCAAAGTATAGGCATGACAAAAGTCACTACCAGCGATCACAAATCGAACGTTTATTCAGCATCTCTGATTCCGCCTACTTTGTCATCACTAAAACTAAATAACAAAGTAGGGCACAAACTGATTACATATTATCAGAGAATGTATAACGAATATAAAGAAATTTTTTAATATTACAAACAATTGTCTAATGAATATTCAAATTTATTCATTAGACAATTGCTATATATGACATATATACCTTCTTGCACTGGAAGTATTAGTTTTATGAAGTATATTCCGTATAGTGAAATATTGAATCACTTAACTCTAGGGAAAGATTACTTTTTTTACAATAATATAGTATTTTTGCTATATTTTTTTTAATCAGATCAAAGAGAAATCTGTTTAACTTACAATATTCTAGTATATGTTCCGGCTTAAACTCTTTGTGCATACGACCGCATCGACCTAAACACATTCTTAAGTATGGACAGTTATAGCATAATGTATCTTTAATTCCAAAATCTTCAAATTGGATAGTTTCGTTAATTGTGCCAATTAAATTTTGGGTTGTTGTCATATCTTCAGCACATGTGTAACATTGCCCATTTGTTTGAATATATAGCATACTTTTATTATATCCACAGCAAAAATCATCAACCTTTTGTTCATGCATAAGGAAATAAGATGCTGCCATAAATGGTATTAATTTAATTAGAATGCCTTTTTTTAAATAATTAACCCACATATTGAAAGCTAAATCTATTTCGTATGTATAAGAAGCATAAAACTTATCGTAATTATCAAATAAATATTTATTTTCAATTTGCCAATATAAAGCATCAAAAAATGGATTTAGCAATGCAATTTCTGAGTAGACGCTTGTTTTTTCAGTAATAGTAAATCTGCCAACAATAGGTAAACTTTTCTTTTTTCTAATACAACGAATTGCAGCAGTAATATTACTAAAATATCCAACATTTAATCCATTGTGAGGGATTTTATCATAATTTACGGAAAGCATAATCGAATCTAAGGTATCTAGTATTTCATCGGATATTTCTTGAAGCAATAAGCCATTTGTATGTAGCATATAATGGAATTTATATGGAACATTTGACAGTGTCTTCTGAGATTTGATGACATCCTGTATAAAATGATAATTGAGGGTAGGTTCACCTCCAAAGAAAATTATATCTGCAATGTCATCGTTATATCTGATTTGCGTTACATTAATAAATTCATTTAACTCAGTAAGTGAATAAGATGGCTCTTTTGGGAAAAAACCGTTTTCCATATTTAGTAAAATAGAGCAATAAGCGCAATTTAAATTGCAGTCATTTGTTGTAAAAATATAATATTCCAAAATTAATGTCATTCCTTTCTAATATAAAAAATTTTATTAAAACATCATATAATCATATATTATCCTTTATTCACATTCATTTGATTTCTTGGATGCTTATTTGTAAGAATATCCTTCTGCTTTGTGCTTGATACATGTGTGTAAATCTCGGTTGTACTTATAGAACTATGCCCAAGCATTCTTTGTATGTATCTGATGTCAACATCCTGTTCCAATAAAAGAGTAGCAAAAGAATGTCTGAACATATGCGGAGTAATGTGCTGACTGATACCAGCAAGTTTTGCGTAGTGATTGATCATAAACCGAACAGATTGATCAGATAACTTATGATGCAATCTGTTCACAAAAAAATATCCACAAATTTCAATATCCTTTTTGAAAGTTTCCTGATATAAGACCAGAGCGGAAATAACTTCTTGATTGCCAAGCTGTATAATCCTTTCTTTAGCGCCTTTTCCATAAATCAGTATGTTGCTGCTCTCAAAGTCTATATCTGATGGCTTTAATGAACATAATTCAGATATTCGCATTCCGGTAGCAAATAATAATTCAATAACAGCAATATCCCTAATGCAGCAATGAAGCTGATATTCTGATCCAGCCAGTTCTTTTTGTGCATAAAGCGTAGAAAGGAATGTTTGAATGGAATGAAAAGGAATTGTTTTTGGAAGGAGTTTGGCTTCTCGAAAGCGGATGTCTAGCTTTGTAAAAGGATTTTCTTTCAACAATTCTTTATATTCCATATGATGAAAAAATGCTTTTAAGCTTGCAATTTTACGTTTGACCGTTTTAGGTTTATATTGTTTATGCAAATTAGTAATAAAATCATCCACTACATTTTTAGCAAAGCAATCAGATAGATCAGTACAAAATATTTCAAATTGCTTTAGATCTATCTTGTAAGCCTTCAAGGTTTTGGAATCTAAGCGTTTCCGGTATTCACAGTATTCAATATATTCTGAAATATAGCTTCTTAAAGTGTTCATAAACAGGCACTCTCCTTAGGTTTTTAATTAATTATGAGTGCCTGTTCATAAATTGTCTATTGGGCATCTTTAGGAATAAATTTGTCTAACATTTCTAGACAGTCCTTTGAGGTGTATCCCCACAGGATGGAACTGAGTGCCTGCACAGCCTCCGGGCGCTTGCGGTAGTAGGTTCTATGGGAAATGTTCGCTATATGCGGCCGCAGGCTCTCTATGATTTCATCTGTATTTTGGAGCTGCTGGGGAGACAGGTAGCTGTAATAGAGTATCCAGTAATACTGCTCACCATGTTTGTGTTTGTTCCGAAGAATGTCTACTGCAGAATTTAAGAGTGTCAGCATCTTATTGCTGCGCTCAATACTCTTGGCGTAGTCCTCAAGCCTTGTACCGCCGATGTCAGCTCCCGCAAGATAGATGGAGTCCAAAAATTCCTCAATACTGCTTCCGTATTCTATCTCAAAGGTGCTGCGTACCTGCTGGACAGCCAGTTCAAGGTTCCAGACAGCATCACGATAATTCTTCAGTAACTTCCATGTATCGTGAAACAGGGGATTCTCCTGCTCTGAGGGGATATTTTTGTTTGGTCTTGTGTTTGCCATAGTGTTTACCTTCTTTCTTGATTTTTTGTGTCAGTCTGGTTAGTGGGTGCGTGATTACTGCTTTCTGCTGGCGGAATGATGGGTGTAAGCGTCAGTTCAAACCGGTAGGGCATTTTGCCGTCCGGACAGACAATCTGCAGAGAATACCTTAAATCAGTTTCTTTGCAGTCGGATAAAGGATATAACTTATATAGAGTTCGAGGACATTCGCAGCACGAAACCCCTTGTGTAGCAAGGATTTGAGCCACTTTCTGAACAACATTTTTCATGTGCGGTTTTGAAACGCAACCGGCCTGTCCTGAAACGCAGCCTTCTGCCTCCATAATCGTGATCTGCTCATCCTGGATAGCCTCTGTTTCGGGAAGGGATAAATCCTCCGGAATATGTATGGGAACCTGAAATGTCATGGAAATTTCCTCCTTGTCGATCATTACGTCACTGATACCAAACATGGTAGACAGATAGCTGCACAGGTAGATGACACTGCCGTGCCTGCCAGTGAACGATACCAGTGAAAGATATTCTTTGTCCTGTAGCTTGTTTGGGATTCGGCTTACCGTGGCCTTCGAGATGCCCCAGCGCATCGCAAGGTCGCTGAAGTTCGTGAGCGGATTGCCGGTAGCATTGCGAAAATAGACTACAGGCCCCAGTTCCGAGCCTTGCACCTGCCGGTCGTTATAGATGGCATGTACCCACAGGTCAAGCACAATATCCATCTCTGAGCATTTGCCCATGCTGATCAGCTCATGGACGGCGGCAACCGGGAAAAAGAAAAAGCCCACATCCTTCAGACATGGGTAATTGTAGTCGAGCGCCGTATTGTGCTGCTTCCAGCCGTTGATCGTGAATTTAATCAGGTGGTTTCTGCCCAGCTTGGTGTAGGTGATGTAATTTTGCTCTTGCAGGAAGTCGAGAATGGATAGTGCCTGATGCTGGAAGCGTGTGCGGAACCATTCTGACAGCTCCGAAGTTTTGCAGATCCACTCGCCCGGACCCACCAGATAGGAGATACCTTCTATCCGGCGGTAAGAGGAGCGGAAGTTGGCATAGGAGCAGAGCGTCATGTAATAAAAAAGATAGGAACTTCCGTTTGTACGGATGTCCCTATCTTCCATAAGGCTGCGAATAAACTCGCGGTAAATGCGGCACCGTGGGTAGTCCGCAATTTGTTTAATTTCTAATTGATAGTCCAAAATAAAGTCCTCCTTTGATAAAAACAGACACCCACAAAGGGGTGCCTGCGGATATTGTGTTTCGACAATGAGAATGGATTGCATTCATTGCATTAAAATTGCATTTTTTCAGTTTCTAATATTTGTTTATATTGCTTTATATCTCTTGAAATCGCCGCAAATTCGTTGTATTCTCTTAATATATGGTACTGTCTGTATGGAGTTCGAGTAGTAGCTACAAGTCTGGGAAGCCTTATAAACAGGGCGTTCCCGGGCTTTTCTTTTTACTGTGCTACTATTTTGCTACTAAACGCAACTACTCTGTTTCGCATCGTTTTTAAGTTTGCATTTTCCAAATAGTGTCTGGAAAATCAGATAACTTTTCTTTGGGGCATAGGGATAACTTTTCCCGGTGCTGTTTCCTTTGGCAGTGGCGCCGGTCCGTATGGAAGCCCTGTATTGGAGTATGCTGTATCCGAAGTAGCTGAACTGTCAGCCGTGCCATCATCATAGAAAATTCCCATAGTTTCAAGTAACGGATTACTCGTTGGTGGCTCTGGTGTCGGTGTAACACTAACGGTTGCTGCAAGCTGCTCCAGATTGCTGACAAGTTCCTGCTGTTTGTGTGGAAACAGATGCGAGTAGGTATTCAGTGTTGTGGA
>ERZ808028.1127-NODE-1127-length-17439-cov-3.995162_pt1 | contig 17439 bp, 11 predicted proteins | sample MGYA00380184_ERZ808028 | MGnify/ENA primary metagenome ERZ808028 (study PRJEB31490, sample SAMN06133397) | mouse gut metagenome | isolation source: J8_1 | host: mice | place: China: Chengdu | collected 2015-05 ...
TTAAAGATCCTGATAAAACATCAACATTTACTTCTAATGGTGTGAAATACTGGTACAATGACAAGAATGCAAATAATGTTCAAAACGGTGTTGTAACAGGAAATCCGCAATTAGAATTAAAATTATACTATGATCGCTATTTTGATATTTCAATTACGGCAAACGGCAACGGTACAGTTGGCGGTTCAGCTAAAGGTTTATTAGAATGGAGCGATAGTACAGTAACATGGGCAGCAAAAGAAGGCTCTTATGTTTCTCGTATTATTATGGATGGTGTCATCCGTGATGATTTATTAGGTTTAAATAGCTTTACATTCAAAGAACTTCATAAAAATCATGAAGTAGTTGTTGAATTTAAAGATAAACCTTCAAAACCAACAACACCTCCAATTCCTGATGATGTAACAAAATATTATCAAATCCAGACTAGCATTGAAGGAAGTCCGGATGGTAAATGCACAATTACACCAACAAAACGAATTGAAAAAGGACAAGACGCAAAAGTTGAATGGACATTGGCTAGTGGCTATGAACTTGTAGAAGTCATTGTTGACGGTAAAGCTCATACACCTAGCGGAAACACTGTTACATTCAATGGTGTGGGTGCTGATCATAACGTTGTTGTGAAAGTAAAGAAACTGCCTACAAACGGTGGTGGCTATACAGAAGGTCAATATACAGTAACTGTTAACCGTTATGGCGGAGATGATAGCTGTACTGTAAGTAAATCTGCGATTGTAAATCTTGGTGACAGTGTTGAAACAACATGGTCAGCAGGTGGCGATTATAAAGTTTACAAAGTTGTTGTCAATGGCAAAGAAGTCAAAGCCAACGGTAAATACAACTTTAATAACATTAAAAAGAATAACGTTATTGATATCTATTTCGCCAAAGATGACAGTGAAGAGATGCCTGAATATGATGAAAAAGATTACAACAAAATCTTAACTCAAATTATCGGCGGACCTGGTGAAATTACGTCCGGTGCTGTTATAGAAAGCGGAAGCAACTACGAAGTCAATTGGGAAATTGCACCAAATGCACCAACTAATCCAGATGATCCGGATTATGTAGCATATAAGGTTGATAAAGTAGAAGTCAATGGTGAAGTAGTTGATTTAAAAGATAACAAATTGAATTTTGATGATATCACAGAAGATACAGATGTCAAAGTTTACGTAAGTCCTGATTTGTATGATGTTACTATCTTGACTTACGGAGATGGAACTGCAAGTAGTTCTAAGACAATGTATAAGAACCAAAACTATGTTGATATTGCAGCCAATCCAAATACCGGAAATGCGATCGTTAAGATTGTTGTTGATGGTGAAGAAATAGAAGTAGAAGCAGATCAACAAACTGCAATGTTTGCTGCGTTAGCCTTATTTGCAGAAACTTCAGAACCAAGTTCAGAAGTAACTTCTGATAATGCGACATCTTCAAATTACGCAGCTCAAATCAACAATATCAATCAAGATCATATTATCGAAGTTTATTTTGCAAAAGTATTAACTGATGATAGTGGAGATCCAATTATTGATCCAGAGACAGGAAAACCGGAAACTGACCCTATTCCTGAAACATTATATTCTGTATCAGCTAAAATTGAAGGTGCTAATGGTACAATTGAAGGTGAAGGAATTGTAGAAGCTGATGGTAGCAAAACAGTAACATGGAACATCGGTACTGATTATAAGATTACTAAGGTAACTGTAAATGGCGAAGAAGTTGAAGTTGTTGATAACAAGATTGTGTTAGAAAACATCAATGAAAATAAACAAATCGTTGTTTATGCTGAAAAGAACACACCAAACGATACTGTTGTTGATGAAGGTGACTTTAAAGTTAAAGAATATACAATCACAACCGTATTACGTGGTGGTGCCGGTACAATTACAAATGGTGCGAAAGTCCTTGAAGGTAGAGATTACCAAGTTGATTGGAGCGTCTTAAATGCCGGTGATAAGATTAAGGAAATTTGGGTTGATGGTGACTCAAGACCTGACTTATTTGGTTTAACAAGAAGTGCTAATACAGATACTGTCGGTACATATTTATTTGAAAATATCCAAGCAGACCATGAGATTATTGTTGTATTAGGTAAGAAACTTGATACAAATATTGATATTGACGGTGATGGTATCCCTGATCTTAACATTGATACAGATGGTGATGGATTACCGGATGTCAACGTTGATACAGATGGTGATAATCGTCCGGATGTCAATATTGATACAGATCATACAGGTGAATGGAAGCCAAGTAAAGATGGCGGAAATAAAGATGGTATTTGGATGCCTGATACTAACGTCGATCGTGGCGATGGAAAAGGACCTGTTGGTACAAATCCTAAAGAACCGATTGATGAAGACGGTGATGGTGTAGATGACAGATGGAAACCAGATACAAATGTTTATCCTAAGGGCGAAAGTGAACAAGGATATGACACTTATGTAGATCCAAATATTAACATTGATACAGATGGTGATGGGGAACCTGATATTAATATCGACACAGATGGCGATGGTGAACCAGATGTCAACATCGATACAGATGATGATGGCAAACCAGATATCAATATTGATACAGATAAAGATGGAAAACCTGATGTCAATGTTGACGTTAATGGCGATGGTAAACCAGATATCAATATTGATACAGATAAAGATGGAAAACCAGATATCAATATTGATAAAGATGGCGATAAAAAACCTGATGTAAATGTTGATACAGATGGCGATGGCAAACCTGATATCAATATCGATACAGATGATGATGGTAAACCTGATATCAATATCGATACAGATGATGATGGTAAACCTGATGTGAATGTCGATACAGATGATGATGGTAAACCTGACATCAATATCGATACAGACAAAGACGGTAAACCTGATGTCAACATTGATGTCGATGAAGATGGTAAACCTGATGTGAATGTCGATACAGACAAAGACGGTAAACCTGACATCAATATCGATAGTGATAAAGATGGTAAACCTGATTTGAACATCGATACAGATGGTGATGGCAAGCCTGATTTGAACATTGACACAAATGGTGATGGTAAAGCTGACTTAAACATCGATACAGATGGTGACGGCAAACCTGATTTGAATATTGATACAGACGGTGATGGTATCCCAGATAAGAACATCGATGCAGATGGCGATGGCATTCCTGATGTGAATGTCGATACATCTGATGATTTCAATATGATGATGTACGTTTGGACAATGTTAGTGGCTGGCGTTCTTTCAATCTTATTAAATAAGAAAAGAAAAATGGTAGCATCAAAATAAGCTTGAAAAAATGATACAGAAAAGCACATAGCGATAACTATGTGCTTTTTTTAGTGTTGATTGTTATTTTTTCTTAGTCATTAAGACGACACATTCCACATGATAAGTTTGCGGGAAAAGGTCAAAAGGTTGAATTTTAGTGATTTGGTAACCACTGTTTTTTAGTAGGGCTAAATCTCTTGCTTGGGTTTCGATATTGCAAGATACATAAATGAATTTGCTAGGGTTTAAAGTGACGACCGCTTGAATCAACTCGGGAGTACAACCACTGCGAGGCGGGTCGACAACAACAACATCGACATGATGTCTGCTTTTAGCTAACTTACGCATATACATAGGTGCATCTCCGACTTGAAATTGAGCGTTATTGATATGATTAAGTTTGGCGTTGCGTTTAGCATCGTCGATAGCAGATACAATCATTTCCACACCATAGACCATTTTAGCTTTTTTTGCCAGGTATAGCCCGATTGTACCAACACCGCAATAAGCATCTATGACAGTTTCTTTGCCTGTTAAATCAGCAAAATCAGCCACACAGTCGTAAAGCTTTTTAACTTGCGGAGGATTGATTTGATAGAAAGATTTGGAAGAGATTAAAAACTTAACATCTCCGATGGCATCTAAAATATAGCCTTTGCCATACCAAATATTTTCTTTTCTATCTAAAACCAAATGATCTTTGCGGTTATTGACATTTTGAACAATCGTTTTAATTTCAGGTATTCTTGATGTAAGTGTTGCAACAAAAGGCTTGCGATATTTAAAATGCTCACCATTGGTTACAAAAACAACCATAAGCTCATGACTTGTAAAGCCATAGCGTAATAAAATATATTTGAGTGTGCCTCGTTGTTTTTGCCAATCAAAAGGGGCAACATGAAATTTCGCAATCAACTCACGAATAACAACCAGCACTTTTTGACCGATAGGAGCTTGGATTAAGCAATCGTCTTTTTCAATAATACGAATTGAGCCTTCTTGGTAAAAGCCAATCAATACTTGCCCATTTTTGTGCGAGGAAACAGGCATTTGGATTTTATTTCGATAATACCAAGGATCATCAGCCATGATACAAGCAGGAATATCTGTTTTCAACATCTGTTTTAATGGGGCGAACACTTTTTTTACGCTATCGGTTTTAAAATCTTGTTGTGTTTGAAAATCCATGTGAAGTAGCTGACAACCACCACATTGCTGATATTTTTCGCATTTAGGCAAAATGCGGTGTTTAGAAGCTTCAAGTAAATTAACAAGTTTAGGTTGTCTTTGATTTTGAATATCTATTTCGGCTTTTTCAAGGGGTAAAAAGTTAGAGCAGGCATATTCTTTACCTTGGTAGCGAAAGTAACCTTTACCGTCAATTCCTAAGCCCGTACAGGTTGCTGTAATTAAATTTTTTTTCATAGTTCATCTCCTTATCATCATCTTGATAGGCTTTTAAGTCCGTTTTTATTATACTTGAAACAGCTCAAAAAAAAAAGAAGCATAAAAGTAGAAATATGTCTTTTCATTTGATTTATTTGTGATATAATCGAAAGGTAGTTTAAATTGGAGGGGGTAAAAAAATGCAAATCGGATTTGATAATGAAAAATATTTGAGAGAACAATCACAATACATTTTAGAACGTGTCAATAATTTTGATAAGCTGTATTTGGAATTTGGAGGTAAGCTCATGTATGACTTGCACGCTAAACGAGTTTTACCCGGTTATGATGAAAATGTCAAAGTAAAGTTGTTGCAAAGGTTAAAAGATCAGGCGGAAATCGTTATTTGTGTCTACGCTGGGGATTTAGAAAGGAATAAAATGCATGGTGATGTCGGACTGCCTTATCATTTAGAGGTTTTACAGTTAATCGATAATTTCCGTAATCTAGGTTTATTGGTGAATAGCGTAGTCATGACGCGTTATGCTAAGCAACCGGCAGCAACTGCTTTCATCAACAAATTAAAACAACGTAATATTACAGTTTATAAGCATCAGGCAACAAAGGGCTATCCAACTGATGTGGAAACGATTGTAAGTCCTGAGGGTTATGGTAAAAACCCATATATCGAAACAACACGTCCAATCGTAGTTGTTACCGGACCCGGTCCTGGAAGCGGGAAGTTAGGGACTTGTTTATCACAGTTGTATCATGAATATCAGCGAGGAAAAGTGGCAGGATATTCTAAATTTGAAACTTTTCCGGTTTGGAATGTCCCATTAAAACATCCTTTAAATGTTGCTTATGAAGCAGCGACAGCCGATTTAAAAGATGTTAATTTAATCGATAACTTCCATTTAGAAGCATATGGTGATGTAACTGTCAATTATAATCGGGATTTAGAAATGTTTCCGGTTATTAAAAGAATTATTGAAAAAATTACAGGCAAGGATTCTATTTATAAGTCACCGACAGATATGGGAGTTAACCGTGTAGGTTTTGGTATTGTAGATGATGAAGTAGTTGCGCAAGCAAGCTCTCAGGAAGTTATTCGTCGTTATTTTAAAGCCGCTGTTGGCTATAAAAAAGGTGAATGCGATTTAGAAACTATGGAAAGATGCCGTCTTTTAATGGAGGAATTAAACTTAAAAGAAGAGGATCGTGCTTGTGTTACACCGGCTAGAAACTATGCGATGACAATTAAGAAAAAAGAACATAGTCAAGATAATATGGCTGTTATCGCAACTGAATTACCAAATGGTACAGTTATTACCGGTAAAGGCAGTGAGTTGATGAATTGTACGTCTGCTATGCTTTTAAATGCGGTTAAGCATTTAGCCGGGATTGATGATGATATTTATTTATTGTCACCTTCTGTATTAGAACCTGTCATTGATTTGAAAAAGAATACTCTCCATAATAAGCATGGCGCTTTAAATTGCGAAGATATTTTAATGATGCTTTCTATTTGTGCAGTTACTAATCCGGTAGCCCAAGTAGCTTTATCAAAATTACATCTGTTGACCGGCTTACAGGCTCATTCAACCGTTATTTTAAGTGAAGCGGATTTACAAACTTTACGTAAATTAGGAATAGATGTAACTTGTGATCCGATTTATCCGACATCTGATCTATTTTATCAATAAGAGGTATAGGACGTGGGAGATTTATTAGGTATCGTATTTAATCAAGTTGCATTGATGTGTATATTGATGTTGGCTGGGGGAATTGCTTATTGGCAAAAATGGATTGATGATGTAGGCGTGAAGCAAATCTCTAACTTCCTTTTATATATTGTTAATCCTATGACGATTATCGCAGCTTATCAAACTGAATTTTCAATAGATAAATTGCTTGTTCTAGGCAAAACTTTTGTTGTTGGTATGATTATCTTAGCAGCTACTTTGCTTTTTGTAAGAATCGTTTTAAAAGGGTTGGATTGCATTGAACAGTATGGCATTGCGTTTGCTAACTGTGGCTTTATCGGAATTCCATTAGTCAAAGCGGTTTTATCTGATGGTGCTGTATTTCATTTATCAGCGTTTTTGGTAGCTGTTAATTTTGTTGTTTGGACTTATGGTATTTATATGATTACCAAGGATAAAAAGTATATGACTATCCAAAAGGCGATTGTTAATCCCGGCACAATCGGGACATTATTAGGCTTATTGTTGTTTATTTCTCCGCTAAAATTATCGCCGTTATTATATAATGGGGTTAGCACATTAGGAAATTTGAATACACCTTTAGCGATGATTATTTTAGGGGCATATATTGTGAAATCCAATGTTAAGACAATGGTTAGTTCAAAAAGATTGTATGCTATCTGTTTCTTAAGATTGATTATTTTACCGTTATTGACATTGGCGGTATTAGTGTTGTTACCTATTCATGATTATACCATTGCGATGACTGTTTTCATTGCTTCTAGTGCTCCTGCGGCTGTCAATACGATGATATTCTCGTTACAGTTTGGTGGCGATAGTGAGTTAGGGGCTAGAATTGTTTCTATGACTTCATTGCTATCCATGGTAACATTACCTATTATTTTAAGCATCGGTAATATGTTGTTGTAAAAGGGCAAAAGCCCTTTTTCATTTAAGATTATACTAAACTTCGATATTTTTAAAGAAGATAAGGCATAAAATTAGAAAAAAAGTCCACCCTTGATAAAGAAGGAGGGATTTTATGACATTTTATGTGTGTGAAAAATGCGGACTTGTAATTGAAAAAATTTGTGGTCCCGATGAAAAAATGATGTGCTGTCATGAGGAAATGGAAAAACTATCCGCTAATACCAAAGAGGCATCTACCGAAAAGCATATTCCTACAGTTGAGTTTGAAAAGGGGCAACTTAAAGTTTGTGTAGGTGAAAATATTCACCCGATGGAAAGCGGACATTTTATCTCGTTTATTCAAGTAGAATTAGATCAACAGATTTTAAGGCAGCATTTAAAACCTGAAAATGAACCGATTGCAACCTTTGAAATTGGTAATTACCATGGAAAAGTAAGTGTCTATAGCTACTGTAATCTTCATGGACTATGGAAAACAGAATTAGTTATCTAAAAAGTAGGAAAAGCAAAGTAGATTGATAGCCAATCTTGAAGTTTAGATACTTTACTTAAAGATGTAAAAAGGAATTTTACGAAAATAAAATTCCTTTTTAATTTCTTTTTATTCCTGCTTCTTCCAGATAGGCAATCAGTTTTTTATTAAACATTCCTGTAATTTTATTTGTCTCACCGTTTTCTAAATGTAGTGTAATGGTACTTGCTGTTCCGATAGAAAAAGATGCTATTTCCTTTAATTGATGTTCAAATTCCGAAGATAATCTTCCTTGAGTTGATTTGAAGATGACCCTTTGATTAGTCACATACAATTTTCCGGGATTGGCTTGGGGTAAAAACATAAATTTTTTTATATGCGATGCTTGTTGTTCACCCAATAATTTTTCACCGAGGTTTAAATTTGGTTTTGCCATTGTTTGATCACTCCTTTATATTGAGCATATCATAAAACTAAATGGGCTTCAATAGCATTAAAGCAGTTTTGCTTGTTTGCATTATTTAAAGATAGAAAATAAGCGATATAGGGTTTTGGGGTAAAGAAAAGAACCTCTTTCATTAGAGGTTCGATAAGTTGAATTTAGTTCAAACGTTGCTTTTATTCTTGTGGAAAGGTGTCAACGAGATAGGCTAAAACAACATTACGTCCATCACCCGAACTGCTTTGACAAGTAGATAAGGTAATCAGATGCTCGGCTTTCTCAGGAACAATTTTAGGTGTTTGAACTGAATTAGCTGCGTTGTTTGTAATATAATTTTGCATACTGTTATTATTAGGGAAATTCAGCGTATAGACATCGCTTCCCGCAACAGTTGAAAATGCCGCATAGATACGATATAAACGAATTTCATCTCTGGTATAGATATAGATGTAAGCATGTTTTGAGAAAAATTCTTTATCATTAATATACTGTGATAATTCACCAAACATACTGTTATCCATCATATTATGTCCATAGATGATAGTGTTGTCATCTTCTAAGCTAGGCTTGTTATTGGTATCAATGAAAATTGCGCCCGCACGAGATTCATTACCTTGGGCATCATAATTCAAATATTTGATAGGGTCATTAGCACTATAGAGCAGAGGATATGAAATCTTAGTATCGGGAATGAGAATATAACCGATAACCTCATCGTTAATAGCAAATAGACTATCCATATCAATTTTTAACATCTTTTTAAGTAACCCTTCGCTATCTAGTTCATAAGTCGTATCACCTATAACATCTTCAATGATGTTGGCATATACCGAGTCCATAGACTTATATTCAAAGTAATAGCTAATCAGTTTATAACCTGAGAAGATAAAAATACATAAGCAAATCGCATTAACAAGATGTAATATAGTATTGATTTTACGCTTTTTTTTAGACATATTTGTCACCTCATTCATATTATACAAGAATTAGTGAAGCAAATGCAAGTAAAAGATAAAGCGTATCTATTGGACAAATCGATAAGAGTGTGGTAAGATAGTAACATAAAAAAAGGAGATGAATTTTATGATTCGTATTGCAATAAATGGTTATGGTAATTTAGGTCGTGGCGTTGAAAAAGCCATCTTAAAAAATCCTGATATGACCTTGGTAGGAATTTTCTCACGTCGTGGTAAAGAAGGTATGACTTCTGATTTAGGCTATCCTATTATTTCATTAAATGAAGTTGAAAATTACAAAGATAAAATCGATGTTATGATTTTATGTGGTGGTTCTGCAACTGATTTACCTGTTCAAGGTCCTGCTATGGCTAAACTGTTCAATACAGTTGACAGTTTTGATACACACGCTAAAATTCCGACTTATTTTGAAGAAATGGATGAGATGGCTAAAGCACATGAACACTTATCGTTGATTTCTTGTGGTTGGGATCCGGGTCTATTTTCATTAGCCAGAGCTCTATTCTCAAGTGTACTTCCAGATGGTAAAGATTACACCTTCTGGGGCAAAGGCGTTTCACAAGGACATAGTGATGCGATTAGACGTATTGAAGGTGTTTTAGATGCTCGTCAATATACAGTGCCTGTTCAAGAAGCTGTGACACGCGCTTGTTCAAGCGAAAGACCTGACTTAACAACAAGAGAAAAACATACAAGAGAATGTTATGTCGTTGCAAAAGAAGGGGCAGATTTGAAACGCATTGAAAAAGAAATCAAAGAAATGCCAAATTATTTTGCTGATTATGATACAACTGTAACTTTTATTTCTCAAGAAGAATTACATACCAAACATCAAGGCTTACCTCACGGTGGTTTTGTAATTAGAAATGGTAAAACAAGCGAAGACATAACGCAAATCGCTGAATTACGCTTAAATCTTGACAGTAACCCTGAATTTACATCAAGTGTTTTAGTCGCTTATGCAAGAGCTGTTGTTCGCATGGCTCAAGAAGGCAGTACAGGTGCTGTTACAGTGATTGATATACCATTCGCAAAATTAAGTCTTAAAGACGGTGCAACATTAAGAAAAGAATTGATTTAAAAAAGCTCAGAAATGAGCTTTTTTTATGCTTTTTGGCATGTACATTATTTTAAATAAGGATTAGATACCTCTTTTAATCTTTGTTTTCTTTTAATATCATAGAGATATCATTTTTCCTAAATCTAAACATTTGATAGAATAGGGATAATAGATAAATGACAACTACAAAGCCGATATAGCCTAACATGATGTTTAAATCTAGTGGCATCACATGATAATGACATAGCATAACACTACTTCCTACAGCTAAACCACCAATGAGCATATAAGCTGATTTTTGTTTAATGTACTCTAATTTAATACTTTTCATCTGAATATCTAAACTATGCATTAAAGATAGGGCAGTTTTGTTTCTGTCACTGTCTTTTTTATTGAAGTAAAGTACAGCTATGGTGTTAATCAATAAAGCAATAGCTTCTAGTACCATAAATAAGATATGGTATAAAATCATTTGATTTTCGTTTTGGTGACGCATTTCTAAAATAGAATGAGATACACCGATGGTTTTATTCTTAGCCATTTCGTTAAAAATACTGTTAATATTTGTTTCATCACCGACCAATTGGTAGTGATTATAAGTATCTAAAAATCTTTCGTAAAGGTTTTGATACTCTCCAAAGTCGATTTGCGAGATTAACTCTTTTTCGATTAAACTGTCATTATAATAAATTTGAGCATAATAGGCATCAGGCTCTTCAACTACCGCTTTAATTACCAATTCATGATCGAAAGTGAGATTATTAAACTCGTAGGTTAGCTTTAACGTTTGCCCAATCATAGAATTTTCATCTTCACCGCTGAATAGAGCTAACGTTTTATCATTGATGAGAATTTCATTTTCTGCAAGAGCATATTGTTTACTTTCTAATGGATAGATTTTGAGCTTGTAACTTCGGCTACCGATATCTACCGGTTGAAAAGACATGATGGGTTTATATTCATATTCGCCCGGGAAACCATCAAGATAAACTGGGTCTGTATAATAAAGATTGACGTAGACAGTTGTTCCGTTTAAAGCATCAAGACTTGTTTTGGGTGTAAATAGCTTTACATCAACTACATACAAAATTAACTGTACACTTAAAAGAAGGGTAAAGCTAATCACGGCAAGCAGGGTTCTGTGGTGAATAATGCGATGAATGTAGTGCCTTAACATTTTCTTTTGATAACCTTGAGTATTGGCTAAAGTTGAAGAAATCTCTTTTTCTCTTCTTTGATCGTTTAAACTCATTTCACCATTGGCAAGGGTATAGTGAAAATCGTAGTAATCTTTAACATAAGCAAACTCATGACAAGATACAATGACGATTTTATTGCGAGATAATTCTTTCAGTAATCCTAGAACAATCTCTTTATTATCAATATCTAAAGACTCAGTAGGCTCATCACAAATAATAACATCAGGTTTTTGGTATAGAGCCCTGGCAATACCGACTCTTTGTTTCTGTCCGCCTGATAACTCGTCTGGGTAATGGTTCTCTATTTCTTTTAAACCCAATGCAACTAATAAACCTTCATCAAAAGGTTCGCCTTGTAAATCAACACCCATACGGATATTTTCAAGCACAGTCAATTCGGAAATCAATTCATAGCTTTGAAAAATACACGCCATACGCACATTTTCAACTAATCTTTGCCCGCTTTGAAAATTCTCATAACCCGCAATTATATTGAGCAGTGTTGTTTTTCCACAACCGCTAGGTCCTGTCAATAAATAAAAACCGGGGCTTGAAAAGTCGCAATTCAGATGATTGAATATAATATGTTGCCCATAGGATTTATGAATGTTTTTTAATTCTAACTGCATAGCTACCTCCTTCTAGTGCGATAACACCGACTAATGTGATGATGAAAGATGAAGCATAAGTCATAAGATTATATTCTACAATATTGGCAATACCGATACGATTAGCTAACTGATTTAAGCCATCACAAAGATAGGAGAGTAAAGCCAATTGGATAATAGCCACTAATCCTAATAAAACTAGCATGATACCTATTTGAATCATTAAGGCTTGGTATTGATAGCATTTTAGAATCAGTGTTTCTTTTTTCATGCGTTTATTTAATAACCATTGCATCATAACATACAAAACAATAATTGCCGCTAAAGCAAAGCTTGAGAAGATGAAAATGTTGGTTGGATTTTGATAGCTTTCTTGGACATAATCTATAGCGTTATACATTACAAAACGACTTTTATCGGCATTGAGAACATTATCCATTTGCTTTCCGATTTTTTCACAATCAAGTTTGGGATCAACCAAAAAGCTTGCATAATGGTAGGTTGCTATATCACACTGACAACGATATTCACTTTCAATGACTTGATCGAATCCACCATCAATAAAGAAAATCTGATTTTCTAGCTGTGATTCCATATAAGTAATACCACTAATTATCATAGGGAATTCTGCTAGAATTATATCTTCTTCTCTATCTTCATTTTCAATGAGATCACCAAAGCTAGAACTAGAAACTATATCGGGGTGCATATAAAACATCATTTCTTTTCCGATTAACTCTTCGAGGGATTTACATTTTATTGTTTTGCATAATTCTTCGGCAACATTTTTGGAAATAATAATTTCATTATATGCCTTTGGCATAGAGCCATGAATTAAGTCTAACTTAGTATTAGGAAATAACTGATACGGAATTACATCTAAATTTAAAAGTCGTGTAAATTCTGTTATAGGAAAAGTAAAGGCATGGTTCTTGATAGTGGATAGGCCGATAAAGTTGGTGTAATCGGAATATGATTTTCTTTCTTGGCCTGAGGGTGCGTTTTCATATTCCTGTAGTGAAGAAAGCATCCATTCATAACAATGGAACGGCTCTTGACCGGTTTCAAGATACTCTTTTTTATAGGTATTAACGATATCTTTTAAACCATCAATATCAACTTGTTTGATATAGGAAGAACGCGAATCGATCCATTCATATTTAACACTATCCCAACCTAAGCGGTAAGCTAATAAGCCATCAATGTTTTCGTGGGCAAGATAGACATCACTTTTTTGATAAGTATCATAATATAGGTAGTTGCTAAAAGAATGCTCTATTTTGGTTTCAGTGATTGGCTCAGACATAAGCACGTTTTTACCCATACGCCAATTGGTAACACCTTTGATGGCATCATTCAAGGCTGGGTAAATAGAAATTAAGACAAAAACAATCAATACCGCAAAGAATAACAGAAAGTATCTAAATAAACTTTCTTGCCAGCGCGACTTTAATAATTTTAAAAGGACTGCCATTTGTTTTTTGAAACTTTTTTTATCGTCCGTTGTCAGTAGCGGTAAGTCCTTATTTTCCAAAGGGGTATCTTGTAAAACAACACCTTTTCCCATTTGAATAACACGGTCGCTATATTTTTGAACAAGAGCGATGTCATGGGTGATGACAATCACTGCTATGTCATGAGAAATTTCTTTTAAAAGTTCCATAATCAATTCACCATTATCATGGTCTAAAGAAGCAGTCGGTTCATCACAGATTAAATATTGTACTTTGGTGAGTAGGGAGCGAATGACTTGTACGCGTTGCTTTTCTCCGCCTGATAGCTTTTTGACTTTCTGATGTTTATGAGGTAAATGAAATCGGATAAGTAATTCATCTATCTGTTTTACATCATCGCTAACTAATTTTAAATTGTCATAAACGCTTAAATTTTCCATCAAAACGGTATCTTGTTGAATGCATTCAACCTTGCCGTCAATTTCAAGACTTCCCTCAAACGCTGTATCATTCCCGGCCATAATATTGAGAAGGGTTGTTTTTCCACAACCGCTCGCACCGACAATAAATGTCATACCGTGATTGTTAAAAGTTAAGTTGATATCATCTAGGGCTAAAACATCATGATGCTTATTGTGATAAGTCTTACTGATATGGGTTAGTTTCATGTGTCAACCTCCTTTCGATCGAGTTGGGATAATTTATATTTTTATTATAATTGGAGCATAAAGAGTATTTCATATAAAGAAAGATAGTTGATATAACTTAATCAATTATCTGATACAGTCGGCGAAATGTGGGATATTTTGCCTAAAAATTAATAAATCTAATTGGTTATTTAGGCGTTAAATTTAGATAATCCCCTTTTAAAATTGACAAAAAGGGGACTGATGATGAAAATATTTTAAGTTTTAAAATTAGATGATGTTAGGCTTTTCTATGGATATACTGCGTTGCTTATCATAGCTTTGCACATTTAACAAATACTACACGCTCTTTATAAGTACCAGGCTCTTTTGCGCCACAATCATTACAAAAACCTGTGTAATAATCAACATATATATTATATACATCTCTGTACCCGGACTTTCCGTGTTCACAAGCTTTATCTATTGTCACTTTTAGTTTTGAATCGGTTATGGAATAAATCATTGTTCCTCTAGTACATACAGGACAAGGGCGAGTCATAGCATATGGGCTGATTTCTTCAGCTGTAGTCCCATGAGCTGAAGTGTTTACAGTAATTAAATTAACACAACTAAATACAGCTAATAGTAATAATACAATTTTTTTCATTTCTTTTATCCCTTTCCTATAATTTAGATAAAAAATTACTTCCGGAATAAATATATATAATTTTCATCTGAATTCATTATATCATAAATAAAAACGCTTTCATTTATACAGTTCTTATAATAAGGATAATACATCATTTTATGGAGAGGAAAGGGTTTTGTGGAAAAAGAAAAAAATCTCTTGATTTGTTTAAATAATAAAGGGGAAGCCTGATTGGTGTTTATTTTTTCTATTATTGACAAAGTGTTAATAAAATCCTATTTATGATAAAAATGTTTTTATTATTGTGGAAAAAGTAAAATTTGTAATTGCTTTTATTGATCGTAAGTGTGGCTAAATAACAAATTATTTAATATATTCATGATATGAATATTTTAGCTTAATCATAACCGTTATCATTTAGCTTGATAAAAGAAAAAACGCTGATACATTCAGCGTTTGTGGTGTATGGTGCCGACTACGGGATTCGAACCTGCGACCTACGCGTTACGAGTGCGTTGCTCTACCAGCTGAGCTAAGTCGGCGTATGATTATCATAAGACTTTTGATTTTAAAAGTCAATAACATTTTTTTAAAAAATAGGGCTTGATTTTCTAAAAGAAATGGTATAGAATACTTTTAGCACTTAGAAAGTACGAGTGCTAAAACGGAGGTGTACATATATGGAAAGAAAAGAATTTAAAGCTGAATCAAAACGTTTATTAGATTTAATGATTAACTCTATTTATACGCATAAGGAAATCTTTTTAAGAGAGTTGATTTCTAATGCCAGTGATGCAATTGATAAATTATATTATCAGACTCTTTCTAATAATGAAGCTGTAGCTAGAGATGACTTGCATATCTTGATTGAATTAAATAAAGAAGCACGCACAATTAAAATTTCCGACACCGGTATCGGTATGTCTAAAGAAGAGTTAGAAGAAAACTTAGGAACGATTGCGAAAAGTGGTTCTTTAGCCTTTAAAGAAGAATTAGCTAAAAAAGAAAAGCAAGATGAAGATATTGACGTTATCGGACAGTTTGGAGTCGGCTTTTATTCAGCTTTCATGGTAGCTAATAAAGTTGAAGTTATTTCAAAGAAATACGGCAGTCAAGAAGCTTACCAATGGACTTCAGATGCGAATGATGGTTATACAATCGAAGTTGCCGACAAAGCCGATTTTGGTACAACAATCACTTTGACATTGAAGGAAAACGCTGATGAAGAAGATTATGAGAGATATTTAGATAGCTATGTTATTTCGGATTTAATCAAAAAATATTCAGATTATATTCGCTATCCAATCAAAATGGAGATGACAAAGTCCAAAAAGAAAGAAGATAGCGATGAATATGAGGATTATACAGAAGTTGAAACATTGAATTCAATGGTGCCTTTATGGAAAAGAAATCGCAAGGATATTACAGATGAAGAATACAATAGCTTCTACAAAAGTAAATTCAGTGATTTTACCGATCCTCAAAAAGTCATTCATACGCACGTGGAAGGAAATGTATCTTTTGATGCCTTATTATTTATCCCCGCCCAAACACCGATGAATTTCTATTCTCAGGATTATGAAAAAGGCTTGCAGTTATATAGTCGTGGAGTCTTTATCATGGATAAGGCAAGCGACTTAATCCCTGAACATTTCCGTTTTGTGAAAGGTTTAGTCGATTCTCAAGATTTATCTTTAAATATTTCTCGTGAAATGTTGCAACACGATCGTCAATTAAAAGCGATTGCAAAGCGTATCGAAAAGAAAATCAAAGATGAATTAACAAATATGTTGCTTAATGAAAGAGAAGCTTATGAAACTTTCTATCAGAACTTTGGTTTAAACTTGAAGTTTGGGGTTTATAATCAATTTGGCATGAACAAGGATTTATTACAAGATTTATTGATGTTCTATTCATCTAGTGAGAAGAAATTAGTAACCTTGAAAGAATACGTGTCTAGAATGAAAGAAGACCAAAAGGAAATTTACTTCATTTCAGGTGAAAATGTTGAAAAAATTGACAGATTGCCACAGTGTGAATTAGTCAAAGATAAAGGTTATGAAATTTTGTATATGACTGATAACGTTGATGAATTTGCGTTGCAAGCGATGATGAATTACGATGAAAAACCATTCAAAAATATTGCTATGGGCGATTTGAATTTAGAAAGCGAAGAAGAGAAAAAAGCGATTGAAGATAAAAACAATGCCAATAAAGAATTGTTAGATTTCATTAAAGAAGCTTTGCAAGATAAAGTTGCCGAAGTTAAATTATCAAGTCGCTTAAAATCTCACCCTGTTTGCTTATCAGCGGCTGAGGGTATGTCTTTTGAAATGGAAAAAGTGCTTTCTAATATGCCGGACGGTAACCCTTATGGCATGAAAGCAACACGTATTTTAGAAATCAATCCAAATCATGCGATTTTTGAAGCTTTAACGCGTATCTATGCACAAAATACTGATTTAGTGAAAGAATATGCCAGTCTATTATATGATCAAGCTTTATTGATTGAAGGTTTCCCAATCGAAGATCCGATGGCTTTCTCTAGTAAAATTTGTGATTTAATGGTTAAGGCAGGTCAATAAACAATATAAAAGATGAGTTGTAGCTATGAACTGAACCCCAAAAGTTGGACAGTTTATA
>ERZ808028.1128-NODE-1128-length-17438-cov-12.234434_pt1 | contig 17438 bp, 19 predicted proteins | sample MGYA00380184_ERZ808028 | MGnify/ENA primary metagenome ERZ808028 (study PRJEB31490, sample SAMN06133397) | mouse gut metagenome | isolation source: J8_1 | host: mice | place: China: Chengdu | collected 2015-05 ...
GCAACCGTACAGTAATTGCGGATTGTATGCAAAAAAATACAATTTAAGTGTCCAATTTTTGTTGACCAGTGCACAGGAACAGCCAGTGTACGGGCTGTCCATATAAGCAGTCTGAGGGCTACTGTTTTCCCTGCATGAAGAAATTACTTGGAGGAAAGAAAGAGGAGGATAAGAAAGACAATGATGGATAAACATATTGAAGTGATAGGCATTGACCATGGCTGGTCAAATATGAAAACGGTAGGCAGCATATTTACAACCGGGGTGAAGGAGATCACAACGGAACCGGCCTTTTATGACAATGTTGTGGAATCAGGCGGGGTTTTTTACAAGGTTGGTGGAAAACGTCTTGAAGTGCGGGATACAAAGGTGGAAAATGACAACTTTTATATCCTCACGCTTGCGTCGGTGGCAAAGGAGCTGGACAGGCGCGGAATGAGGGAGGCAAACGTGCTCTTATCGGTGGGGCTCCCGCTTACAAGGTTCGGTGCGGAAAAGCAGGATTTCATAAGATACCTTTTAAGGGACAGGGAGGCATGTTTCCGGTTTGAGAAAGTAAAATACCGTATCAGGATCGCGAGGGTGTCCGTATTCCCGCAGTGTTATGCGGCAGTTGCAGACCGCATCAGGACTTTCCCGGAGCGGGCGGTGATTGTTGATATCGGGAGCTGGACGATAGACATCATGCCGATTTACCAGTATTATCCTGATGAACCGGAGTGCACCACGATCCCGCAGGGGCTGATCCGCTGTATGAGGGAGATCAACGAGGAGTGCGTAAGGCAGATCGGACAGGAGCTTGATGAAAATATCATACAGGGTGTCATGGCTGGGGTAAAAGGAACCCTGCCGCAGCAGTACATGGAGATTATAGAAGGGTGTCTTGAAAAATTCGCGGAGAAAGTTCTGAACACGCTGAAAGAACACGGATACAACCTTGACGTGACACCGATTATCTTTGTAGGCGGTGGCGCGACAGTGATGAAACTTTTCGGACATACCAGTAGCGGGAATGTACAGTACATTGAGGATATCAGAGCAAATGCAAAGGGGTATGAGTATCTCGGCAGGGCATACCTTTTGTCAAACCGGAAAACAGTGGAGGCAGGGATCGGATGATGGCGAAACAGAGCATTATCAAACACTGCCTGCGCCTGAACATGCAGAATGAGCAGCACCAGAGGATACAGAAGGTGCTGGAGGGACTGAACAAAGATATCCATAAATCTGAAAACCAGTTTATCATAAAGGCGGTAGATTTTTATATTCGGAGCTTTGAAGATGACGATATCATGGAAAAGCTGCACCGGAAGAAAAAGCCGGAATATGTCACAGTGGAAGCCCTGGAGGATATCCGGAAGGAGCTGGAAAGCAGCATGAAGGATGAGATGATACGCCTGCTTGGTACGGCCATTACGGGCGGCATCACGGTCAGGACGTCTGATAGCACTGGAAAGCAAAGCCACCAGTCGGAGGATTCGGAAGCGGACAATCCATATATGACAGAAGCGGCAAACAGATGGGGATAGGAAAAAGGAGTGACAATGGCAGGGAGTATTATAAGGAAAACAGGTATAGTGCTGGTTACAATATTAAAGGTATTGCTTCAGATTATGTTGTTTTTGTTTAAATTTAGCATGACAGTAATGAAAGTGATACTGATATTGTTCACACTTGTGCTGAGGATATTTCTGGTCATGATGGGAGTATCCATAAGGGATTAGGAAAGTATCAGGGCATCAATGAAGATAACAGGCTGTTACAGGTCTGTTATTTTTGTGCATTATAGCTGTGTTCAGAATATATTTTTCTGTCAGGATCAGGAGGAGAAAATAATTGAAATATCATGGGAAATTTATTTCAGGGGACGGCCATACAAAAGGCAGCCTCTTTTTTTACGCCCGTCCGCCACCGGATACGGGCTGTGGAAATTGTATGAAACAGGGCATGTACAGTGATAGTTTTCGAAAGTTTCTTGAAGAAGACATATTCAAGGCAACAGTCCTGGAATAACAGTTATGGGACGTTTGAAACAAAAATGAAAATTAAAGGAGACGAATATGGGAAATCAGTTTAATACCAGATACCTGAAAAAGCATAAGATTGCGTTCATTGCTGCCATTGTCTTAATCGTTGTACTGTTTGCAGTATTGATTGTGGCACGCTCCAATAAAGTGAAGCAGAACGGGCAGGAGGCAGCCATCGCAGAACAGGAGACGGCAACAGGGCAGGAGCAGCCGGAACAGGAGGCCGCGGAAAAACAGGAAACCGCGACGGAACAGGAAACTGCAATACAGGAGCAGCCGGAACAGGCTGTTTCAGGGGAACAGTCCAAAGCTGACATGGAGCAGCTTGCAGCCATGGACGCTTATCTTGACGATGCTGACCGGACGGTCATGGAAAGCCAGGAAAGCCTTGCGAGGGCAGGACTTATGCAGGCAGAAACACAGCAGATGATCTCTGATTTTTCGGAGAGGATATCGGGAATGGAGGACAGCCTGCTGTGCGTGGAGAACCTGATTGACAGACATGCCGGAAGTTTTGCAGACCAGAACGGGGAGATGGCAGCGTCCATTTCGGAGCTTGCCGCAGACGGACAGGATACCATTTCACAAATCAGGTCGCTTGGCTCGTCAGTATCATCACTGCTGTCTGATATAAAGACAACGGGTGCAGAGAGTTTTGCATCAGCATCTGAAATGCTGTCTGGCCTGCAGCAGTCGCTGTCGGAAGCAGAGAAAAGCACAAAGAAGTACCATGACAGCCTCACGAAGACAATCAACCTCTTACAAAAGGAAAGCGGGGAGGAGCATAAAGAGCTTGTGCTGGCTCTTGATGATGCCCGGAAAGAAACTGCCGGTGTGCTGGAAAAGGGATTTTCAGGACTGGGATCACAGCTGGAACAGGAATACGGCGGACTGATGGAGAAGATGGGAACACTCCATGACCAGATCACCAGTACGAGAAAGGATATTTCCGGGCTTATGAAAATGATTGAAGAGTCCGGTGAAGAGCGGCAGGAGGAGATAAGGAAAGCTTTTGCCACAGTTACCGCATCGCTTGGACAGATCAGGGCAGATTACGCCGATGCACGCCAGGAGATCAGTGTCCTTATCAGGACACTGGAGGAAACGGAGAACGCAAACCATGCGGAGACGCTTGCCGTGCTTTCCGCAATGGAAAGCAGCATGGCGGAAAGCTCCCTGAAAAGCCTGGAAAATATCACGGCGTCGGTGCAGGGGATGGGGGAGAATTTCTTTGCCACCATCAGCACCATGCAGGGTGAGATGGAACAGGGATTTTCCGGCATGGGCAGCGAGCTGTCGCAGCTCCTGTCAGAATACAATGCCGCCATGATGGAACAGTTTGACCGTCTCGACAGGAGGCTTGCAGACAGCGGTCAGGACAATACTGCACTGACGGCAGGCATGAGGGAAGAGATGGCGCGGTATTTTTCGGAACTGGAAAACAGGCTCGCGGAACAGTCTGACCGTCTTGACCAGAATATTGCCGAATGCAGCAGGCTTCTTAATGAGATGGCGGGCAATCATGACGTGGAGGACAGGCTGGAGCAGATGTACGGGGAGCTGCAGCAGGTTTTTCAGTATGTAAGTGATGGCAAAAGCAGACTGGCATCCGCATTGCTCACGAAAGGAATTTCCATCAGGGAGGATGCCTCATTTGATGAGATCTGCAGGGCTGTACTGGATATCCGGCAGGAAAGTAGTGCCGGTGACGGCACTGGAACGGGAAAAACAGAAAACGGACAGGAAGAATCCAAAGGAGACACACATACAGGTGATGGAGGACATGAACAGGAGGAAAGTGGAAAGTCAGCGGAGACAGCTTCGGAATCTGAACTAAAGGAGACCGAAGAAATCACGGAAATATCTGTACCGGAGGAAGGAACTGAAGAGGACACAGAAACTTATGAATCAAAGAAGGATACCGAAAAAGGCACAGAGACTTATGAATCAGAATGGGTGGTTGAAACAGAGACGCATATGGGGAGTGGACAGGAGTAGGGCATCCCTTTTTTTAAAGTCCATAAAACGTGACAGATATTGCGAACCGTATATATTAGCTGCATTGTAAATCTTTGCATTTTATGGCGGTCGCAACCCTGTCATGGTGGCTGATCATGTAGAATGTCACGGATGCAGCAGGATTTTTACTGCTGTATCCGTGGCGGAAAGGAATGAAATAAAAAATGATGGATTATGAGGTATTTAAGGAGCTTGTGGCGGAACAGTTTTTAAATTACCTGCCCGCAGGATTCAAAGATTTTGGTGTAAGGCTTGAGACCGTCCACAAGACGAACGAGACGCTTGACGGGCTGGCTGTGGTGCCGCCTGCAGACAGGGCAGGCGAGGTATTCCCGACAGTTTATGTGGACCATATGTATGATGACTACATGCTGGGCGGAGATTTCCGGCAGGCGCTGCAGAATGCGGCGGAGAACTGGGTGGAGGCCTATGGGAACGTGCCGGAGGCGTGCAGGGATTTCAGCCTTTTGGGCGCTGAAAAAAGGCTCATGATGGAGCTTGTAAACACGGAACAGAACCGGGAGATGCTTGCAGGAATGCCGCACAGGGAGTTCCATGACCTCTCCATTATATACAGGCTCGTGTCGGGCAGCGACAGCACGGCGGTTTATTCAACAATGGTCAGCAGCGGCATGGCAGAACTGATGGGGATGGACGAGCAGCGGCTTTATGAGACGGCATTTGCAAACACAAGGGAAATGTTCCAGCCCCAGATAAAGACCATGACGGAGATCCTGCGGGAGATCTTTATATCGGAAGGGAATCCAGGGGAGCTGGCAGATATGCTGATCGGGGAAACGGAACCTGTGGAGACGCTGTATATTATTACAAATGAAAAAAGGACATTCGGTGCGGTGTCCATGCTGTATGAGGACGGGCTTCATGATCTTGCAGAAAGTATTGGTACGGACCTGTATGTCCTTCCGTCATCAGTCCATGAAGTGATTGCAGTTTCCACTTCAATGGGAAGCGCGGAGGAGATGGCGCGCATGGTCCGTGAAGTCAATACGGAGCAGGTCAGCCCTGAAGACCGTCTTTCCGACCAGGTGTATTTTTATGACAAAAACCTGAGACAGCTTGTTCCCGCACTGGCAGCGCCGGACAGGCAGCTTAGCGGGACCGCCGTAAAAACGCAGCCAAAATGTGATGCGGGCCATTCAAGATAGGGGTGCAGATGGAAGGAGAAACAGGGACAGAGATAGTGGTGAAAACGCTGGAAGAACTTAAGGAAGTGATCCGGTCGTGCGATGGTGAGTTTATTATCCATGTGGAATTTGGAAAGGAGGGCGGCGATGGGGGAAGGGTACAGCCTTGACGTGGTATCCATCCGCCTGGTAAAGGATGCGCCCATCATGTCGGACTACAGGCTGGTCGGGGTGGAAGACGTTGCCGCCCTGATGGGCGGTGTGTTAGGGGATCTTGACAAGGAGGTCGTCTGCGTTATTAACCTGAAAGCGGACGGGACGCCCATAAACTGTAATTTTGCAAGCATGGGAACCGTGAGCCGCAGCCTTGCGTGTCCGAGGGAGCTTTTTAAGAGCAGCATCCTCTCAAATGCGGCGATGATGATGCTGGCCCACAACCACCCATCGGGAAACCTCAGTCCGTCGAAGGAGGACATTAACCTGACGGGGCACATGATCGTCCTCTGCGATATGATGGGGATTCCGCTGGCGGACCATGTGATCGTCGGAGGGGACAGCGGCCAGTATTTCAGTTTCCTGAACAACGGGCTGATGCCGGACGTGCATAAAAAGGTTTACACGGACTGCGGCAGCCTGCAGTTTACGCCTGTGGGCAAGGAGCAGGGCGGAGAAAAAAACGGGCAGGAGGAAGCCTGCTGGAGCAGCAGGCTTCCCGCCCCGTCAAAAAAGAAGAATAAAAGCGGAAAAGCAGCTTATTCAGATGCGGGGAATTCCAACAGGAATAAGACGCCAGCCCCGGCAGTTGCGGAAAGGAGCAGGAAGCATGGAACAAGGTAGGTTCAGCAGTGAAGAACTGCGTGCCGCAAAGGAAACAGACCTGTGTGATATAGCAGGAAGGCTCGGTTACACTGTAAAACGCATCGGACATTACCATACCCTGGAAGAGATGGATTCGATGCGCATCTATAACCGCAGGAGCTGGTTCAGGTGGTCGAGGGAGCATGACAGCAGCGGGCGCGGCGGATCGCAGATTGATTTTTTGAAAGAGTTTGCAGGCATGGGGACAAGGGAGGCGGTATTCTGGCTGCTTGATTTTGCCGGATATGACAGGGATGCACCGGGGACAGGCAGTATGGGGTTAAGGCACCAGGCGCAGACAGCATCAGGGACAGGGAAAAAGGAATTTACTCTCCCGGCGCCGTCAGGCGGGAACAGCTGTCTGTATCATTACCTGAACCATGAACGGGCGCTTGGCAGGGAGGTTATTGACCGCTTTGTAAATGCAGGCTTGATTTATGAATCGGTCGAATTTCATAACATAGTTTTTAAAGGAAATGACAGGGACGGGATCACCAGGTCTGCATATATGCGGGGCGTGCACGACAGGAATGGAAAGGCTTTTAAATGTGACGTGGCAGGCAGTGACAAGAATTATGGCTTTAATGTCTTTCACGAAAGAAGCAGTGAGGTCATGGTATTTGAGGCAGCCATTGATGCGATGAGCTACACGGATATGTTCCCGGATCATGGAAAGAGCCTTGTCGCACTGGGAATGCTGTGGGACGCGCCGCTTGCAACCTTCCTGTCGGAACACCCGCAGGTGCAGAACATTACATTCTGTCTTGACAATGACGCTCCCGGGCGGAAGGCGTCGGAGTCGCTCATGGAGAAATATTACGGACTGGGATTTGACGTAGGGGAAAAGCACCCACCAGAACAGTACAAAGACTACAACGAATGGCTGAAAGCAGTCAGAAAACCGGTGTCCATAATTTACAAGACGGAAAGAGAACGCAATACCGTGAATGCAGTCAGTGAAACAAAGACGGGAAAAACACAGTCCGCTGGGAGATGCCGTTAAAAAGTGCGGGCATTTTTGGAAAGTGGTGTCAAAAAGAAACGGCATTTCTCAAAAATGCAGCCAGAAAGTGACAGCATATTTTTTTATATTTTTTCGGACTGATTTTACCGGTAAAAAAGTGCAGTCAGAAAGTGACAGTCTTTTTGAAAAATGCAGCCAGAAAATGACAGTCTTTTCCGAAAATGCAGCCAGAAAGTGGCGGCATATGTATATATAAGGGGTTTTAGGGGATTTTTCCCCTAACCAGGGGCATGAGCTGTCTCTCATGCGTATCTGGCAAATGCCCCCCGAATCTGATTTACAGCCCTGCAGTATAAGGGAAAAACAGTTAAAAGAAACAGTTTCCGGGGTGCAGGAGCGGCTGGATTTCCATGGAGACAAAGGGAGACGGCTAAAAGAGATGATAGTATGGCTGGCATTTTGAAACGGAAACAGTTGGGAACTGCAGATAGTGTGAAATCAGAGATTTCACCATCTTGATTTGTATGCCCGCAGAAGCAGGCAGATGGGAATTAGAGTGAAAGGGGGCGTGCAGGGTGGATAAGGATATGGAGGCAGGCATGGAGCTGATACAGGACGGGGAGCAGCTTGCAGTATTTTCAGCAGAAATATTTTCAATGACGGCAGAGGAGGCCAATGTCCTTCTTGGATATATAGAGAAACACGGGTATGCGCTTGCCGGGAAGGACGGCAGGCTGTACCGCGGCGGTGTGTGCGGACAGCCGGAGAAAATCTGCTGGGAGGAATATGACATAGAAGATGTGGTTGATGATGCCACTGAATGGAATTTTGCCATGATGCAGGATTCGGAGAGGCTGATGAACCAGTTGGAATCTTATTATGACTACCAGCAGGTGTCTGAAAAATACGGGGCGCTGCGTGACGATGAAAAAATACTGGACAGCCTGTTTGACCGTACAAAGTATGGGAAGATCATTGAAAATATGGCATCCGGGATTGCGGAGGGAATTATCCAGGGGCTTAGTGCCGGAAACAGCATTGACAGCGCTGTCAGCAACCTGAACATTAAGGAGGCGGTTTCTGAAATACGTGGGGAAAATGAAAAAACGGAAAAGACAGAAAACAAAAAGGGGAGGTGCAGGTAGATGGCAGACAGTATCCATAGTGTGAAAAAGACACTCAGGCTCATGCCAAAGGAGGCGGAAGAACTTTCAGGGAAGGCAGAACAGGCGAATATGTGCGAGGCAGATTATTTAAGGCTCCTAATCACACAGAAGCCCAACGATTACCCGGAAATCCGCACTCTCTTAAAAGAGCTTATCAACGAGGTTAATGCCATCGGAAACAATATCAACCAGATCACAAGAAATTACAACTCCAAGCTGTACCGCATCGAGGACAGGGAGCTTTTAACAGCCTACATGAAAAAGCTGAACCTGCTTGTCAAAGATGTGGTGTCGGCAGTGGAAGGATCATAGTTCATTCCGAAATTTACGATAGTAAAAGATTTCTATATAATGAAAATCCGTTTGTAAAAAGGGGTGATGAAAGAGCTTGGCAATCAGCAAGATACTCTGCATTGGCAGCTGCGGTTCAGGATATCCGGGAAAGCATCTGCGGCAGGCGCTGGACTATATCGCGGCACCTGAAAAGACTGGGAACGGGGAGTGGGTGGCAGCCTTAAACTGCCACAAGGATGATGTTTATGACCAGATGTGCCGTACAAAGGCAGCTTTTGGGAAACTGGACAAAAGGCAGGGATACCACCTGATCATATCTTTTGCGGAAGGAGAAGTTGATGCAGGGACTGCATTTGAAATCATAAGAAGGTTTGCAGACGAATATCTCGGGAAGGATTTTGAAGCACTGTATACGGTCCATGACAATACGGACCATATACACGGGCATGTGATATTTAATAGCGTCAGTTTCCGCGACGGGAAAAAATACCGTTATGAAAAAGGGGACTGGGCGGAAAAGATACAGCCCATTGTGAACCGCCTCTGTGAGGAATACGGACTTTCCACAATTGATATTTCACCGGACAGGGAAAAAGCGCCTGAAAAATATAAGGAATGGAATGACTCAAAGAATGGGAGCTTCATATGGAAGGACATGATAAAGCGCGACATTGATGCCTGTGTCCTGCAGTCCCCGTCGTATGAATCGTTTTTATCCATGCTGTCAGGGATGGGATATGCCATAAAAAATGCATATGAAAGCGGCGGGAAATATCTTTCCATTAAGCCGGAGGGCATGGCACGTTTCAAACGGTGTAAGAGCCTTGGGCCGGATTATACGAGGGAACGAATCAGGGAGAGAATCCTTACAGAAAACCTGTCACAGTACCGGCCGGAATCAAAGACTGCGCCCAGAATCATGCGGTGCAGGGTAAAAATATACCGCAGGGCAAAGATGTCCGGCATACAGAAGCGTTATTTTGCAAGGCTTTACCGGACAGGTCTCCTGAAAAAGAGACCATACAGCCAGGTGTGGAAATACATTGAGGATATCCGCAGGATGAAAAAGCTGCAGGAGGACTATTTGTTCTTGAACAGGTATCACATCAACAGCACTGCTGACCTTTCTGACGCCGCAGAGACCATGCGCGGGAGAAAAAAGGAGGCGTCACGGAGAAGGAGACAGACCTGTAAAGAGCGGGCATGTTTCAGACCGCTTTTTGATGCGGTGGATGAGATGAAGGAGCTGCAGGAATGTGAGGACTGTTACAGGCGCGGAGAGACATTATTTGAGCCGGAGCACAGAAGATGGCAGGAATTAAGCCGGATGCTGTCAGGGGAAGGATACACGCCGGGGCAGCTGGAATCCCTGCGGCAGCATTTTGATACCAGGGCTGCGGTGGCTGGGAGGGAGGAGAGAAAAGCAGCATGTGAGGAACGTACTGCGTTACGTATTTTAAAGGAATGTATGGCAGACAGTGTTTTGAGGAAACAGGAAAAAAGAGAAGGACCAGCTATCCATCAACACTCAGAAGGAGCATCCCATGACAGGCCGGTTAATGACATGCTGCCTGACAGTGCATTACCAGATGGCAGGGTAGGAAGAACGTCCCATCATGACGGGGGATTTAATGACGCCTTATTATTTAACAGCACACCATCAGATAACAGGAAAAAAGAAAATAAAGGGAAGGAGGCGCCAGAATGCAGGAGAGAAACGCGATGACAAATATGGATCTGAAAGTCTATATGGAGGGCCTGAAAAATAACCCGCGGCTTACGGACGCGATGTTGCGTCTTGTGGAAGAGGATCTGAAGTTCGGGCTCATGCCGGAGGAGACGGAGGAATACACGGCGAAAAAGCTCGATTACACGCAGATGAAGGTTTACTCACAGTGCCTGCGCAATGGTTACAGCCGTGACATCAGGGACATAATCACAAAGGACGGTCTGACCGGCGAACAGATGGCGGTCGCGCTGGAATTTTATGAAAAGGGCGTACCAGCCGAGACTGTAAAGGAGATCACCAGGAATACGGGACAGACTGCCTTTGTGATGAAAAAACTGTTTCAGGATGTGAAGGAAAAGCTGGGCGGTATACAGAAAAATGCCAATGCCGATGAGGCGTATGCAGAGGAACTTTTAGACAGGATCAGGGAGACTGTGGAAAAGATAGAATACCAAGAAAAACGCTATGATGCGTTGAATGAAAAGTTAAAGGAGTTACAGGCAGCAAAACAGGAGGACGCCGGACAGGAATACCTCCAGTCCCAACTTGCCGACAGGGACAGGCTGCTTGAAAGCCAGCAGGACCAGATCAACGCTACGAGGGCGGAGATCGCAAGGCTGAAAAATGAGATTGAAGTATCCGAAAAGGAAAGGCGTGTCATGGAAAGGAACAAAAACCTGGGCAGTCCCAATGAAAATGAAAACAGCAGCCACCATGAAAATCCGGTGGAGGAAAAACAGACGGCAGGCGGAACTATCAATAAAGAAGCAGTCCCTGTTACTGACGCGGCACTGCCGGGCATGGACAAACCGGCAGTACGGCATATGGAATACCATGCAGCCCTTGTTGATGAAAACGGCAGGATCATACAGATGCTTCCTATTGAGCGCGTGGAAAAGAAAAAAGAGGGCGGAATCTTTGGCGCGTTGTTTTCACGCCTGTTTATAAAGCGGGAAATGGATGTTGTGAAGCTGGTGGCGGAAAGCGGCCTGGAAGCGGAACAGATGGTTCAGGTCAGGAGCGCGCTTGAAAAGGGACTTACAGAGAAACAGATCATGGTGCTCATAAACTGCCGCCTTCCGGCAGAACAGATGGAGGAGATCATAGGGATTGCAGTTTACGAGAACAGAATGAAGGTAACGGAATGACAGGATTTTACTTTTTGGCAGTTCATTTCCCTGTTTTATGCAGCCAGTTTTAACCAGGCGCAGTGGGGGAAGTATAGGAAGATATTACAGGAAGGAGTTGGGGAATAATGGGACTTAACGCATTACGGCAGGCAGTGGAAAAGATCAGCTGCATGGGCGGTGTGCTTTCCGGCGCGGACAGGGAATACGTGGTGCAGTTTGCCTTCCAGACAGGCGACACGGAACTGACACAAAAGCTCCTTGACGAGCTGTCACAGCCGGAGGCGGACAGGGAGACCGTATACAGCCGCTTTAATACCATGACGGATTTTAAGCCGGACTGGATCAGGAGCATCGAGAACCTGCTGGTGTCCATTGAGATGTACCGGATACAGGAGGAAAAAGCAGTACGGACGCTGGCGGAGATTCTTTCGGCGTTTGGAATGGGCTTATCGGAACAGGAAGTAAAGGCACTGACACCAGAAAAAATCCGGGATCAGGCAGCCGGTCTGAAAAATGGAAAAGAAGGGGGACAGCACCATGGCGGAAGAGATACAGGAAGCGGTGCAGATCATACGTGTAGCCTATGACGGGATTGATATCGCAATGAAAATCGGGAGCGGGACACTCGGCCAGGTAAAAAAGGCGTTTGACCTGATTGTGGCACTCCTTGACCGCGAAAAACTTGCGGGAAAGACAAACATGAGAAAGCTCCTGCTCAAAGGGGGAGACCTGCAGGTGCTGCAGTTTGCCACGGAAGACCTGAAACAGGTGGAAAAGCTTGCGAAAAAATATGGGATACTTTACAGTTCCCTGCCGGATATCAACAAAAAGGACGGCATGAGCGAGATTCTTTTCCATACGGAGGCTGTCCCGCGGGTGAACATGATGCTGCAGAAAATAAAGACGGGCAGGATTGCCACCATTGACGATTACCTGAAAAACGGGGACGAAAAGGAGCTGGACAAAGTATTTTCGGTCTTAAAGGGACATAAAAAGGGAAACGGAAGCCTCCACACTGAAACACTGTCTGAACTGCAAAGAACAGACGTACCAGCCAATGGACTGTTTGAGAGGGCAGGACTTTATGCAGTTGAAAAAGCAGATACCAGTGTGGAGGAGATTTCTGAGAAATTTGACATTACCACCAGGCAGGCGGAGGAGGTTCTGGAAAGGCTTGAAGATACAGGCATACTTAAAAGGACGGAAGAAGGGAGGTACCAGCCTGTCATAGACAAAAATGAGTTTATGGAACGCATCAGCCGATACAAGGAGATTTCCGGACGGGTGCAGGCAGTGTCACAGGCGCAGAATAAAAGCCTTTTAGACATTTCGATATCGAAACAGCTCATTGCGGAGGAAAATGACCATGCAGTAAAGACAAGGATTCCCGGCACATGGGGAGAAAACGCGAGATATCTCTGGATTGAAAAGGAAAAGATTTCGGAGATCCATTCAGGAAAAAGCATACTCACCAGTCTCGACAGCGGTAAGGAGTATAAACTGTATTCCACTGACAACAGGGCAGCGGGCACGATGAACGGCGGACAGCTCTATGAAAACCATTATGACCGCGTGGAGGCGGAAGTCAGGAAACGCCATGCGGAGGCGAAAAAGAAAGCGGAGGCGCAGAAACGTCTTGCTGCGGCAGAGAAGAAAGCGGCGGCAGTGATGGGAAAAATGTCTGCGTCTGCCGGGAGGCACCTGCAATGATGCCAAAAAAGAGAAAAGTGTCACTGTGGCTTGTAATAGCGGGGGCAGTTTTGAGCGGCTATGCAGGATATCTGTTAAACGGGGCGTGGGAGCCGGGTATGGACCTGAATGCATTCATTGTCTCTTTTAACTGCGCCTGCGCGGCGCCTTTGGCGGATTATTTTAACGGGACAACGTTGAAAGCCGTTACGGCAGCCCTCGTGGTCTATGGGATGGCGCTGCTGATGTACCTGACCAGCCAGCGGAACTTCATGCCGGGGAAGGAGTACGGCACGGCAAGGTTTGAAAGCCCGCAGGCAGTAAACAGGGCGCTTGCCGACAGGGATGAAGGTTTCAACCGGATACTGAGCCAGAACGTGAGGATGTCGCTGGACTTCCGGCGGCTCAAACTCAACGGGAATATTTTAATCTGCGGCGGTTCCGGCGCGGGAAAGACCTTTTACGAGGTCAAGCCGAACCTGATGCAGATGCCGCACCACTGCTCTTTTATCTGTACCGATCCCAAAGGGGAGATCTTAAGGAGCTGCGGGCAGATGTTAAAGGACAACGGCTACAGCGTGAAGGTCATCAACCTGCTGGAGATGGAGAAATCGGACTGCTACAATCCCTTTTCCTATATCCGGGAGGAGACGGACATTGTGAAGCTGATCACAAACTTAATATCCAACACCACACCAAAGGGAGCCACGCCGTCCGATCCGTTCTGGGAGAAGGCAGAGGGGCTCTTTTTACAGTCCATCTTCTATTATGTGTGGATGGAGGAGCCGCCTGCGAGGAGGAACTTTGAGACCGTACTGAAGCTTCTGGGGGAGGCGGAGGTCACGGATCAGGACAGCCCGTCAAAGCTCGATCAGCGCATGAGGTTTCTGGAGGAGAACGGGAAACTTGGGGCGTCGCACCCGGCAGTCAAGCAGTACAACAAATGCATGCGCGGTGCGGGCGATACCGTCCGTTCCATCATCATATCCGCCAATTCCCGCCTTGCATTCCTTGAAAACAAACAGGTGCTGCGGATGCTGTCGCGGGACGACTTAAAGCTTGCGGAACTGGGAACCGGCGTGGACGGGGACGGCGAGACGAAAAGCGCACTGTTCTGCGTGATACCGGATTCCGACAAGTCCTACAACTTCATCATCGGCATGCTCTACACGCAGGTTTTCCAGGAGCTTTATTACCAGGCGGATTTTAACTGCGGCGGCAGGCTGCCGGTCCATGTGACATTCTTACTTGATGAGTTTGCGAATGTCGCGCTGCCCGATGACTACTGCTCCCTCCTGTCAACCATGCGGTCGAGGGAGATATCGAGCATCATCATTATCCAGAACTTTGCCCAGTTAAAGGCGCTTTTCAAGGATACCTGGGAGACCGTGCCGGGCAACTGCGACACCTTCATCTACCTTGGCGGCAATGAACAGAGCACGCACAAGTATGTGTCGGAGCTGTTAGGGAAGGGCACGATTGACAAGAAATCAAGCGGGGAGACGAAGGGCAGGCAGGGAAGCTCCTCACGCAATTACGACGTGCTGGGCAGGGAGCTGTTCACGCCGGACGAGGTGCGGAAGCTGGACAACAGGAAATGCATCATCTTTATCCGCGGTTTTGACCCGGTCATGGACAACAAGTTTGTCCCGTTCTCACACCCGGCATTTCCCCATACAGCGGATGGCGGCGGAAAACCGTATGTTCATACACCAGGACAGGGAGGGGATGGGGCGAAGCCGTACCAGCTGCTTACGAAGAAATCACTTGCCTATTATGAAGAACTGAAAAAAAAGGGCGGGAACGTGTACATTGACAGGCTGGATTATAAGGAGCTCGGACTGCTCACGGAGCCGGATATGAAAAAACGGCTGCTGAATCAGGAGGAGCAGTCGAAGGAAAGCCCCCATGCAGGGGAACCAGACATGAACCGGAATATGCAGAAGGTCAGACTGGATAAGAAAGAAAAAACGCCGGAAAAACGGAATGCAGGAGAAACACCAGCGCAGCGGCAGGAGTACCGGGGACATCAGGATGCACAAAGTATCCCTGTACAGCGGGGGAAACTGCCAGGGGAGGATACCATCGTAAACCGGATGGCACAGTGGAAATATACACAGGAGCAGAAGGACGAGCTCCATAAGATGATGGATATGGGAATGCCGCAGGAGGATATTCTTTCTATTTTTTATCCGGAGACAGGGGCAGGAGAGATGCACAGGTTTCTTCTTGCATTTCAGACAGCCCATAATTCAGGAGGCTAAATATACCGGAACCAGCAGGAATGCTGAGAGTATCCGGGACAGCAGCCTGTATTGGAAAGGAGGCGGTTACAGCATACCATGCCGGGGAAAGCCCGGTAAAACGATACTACGGGAGCTTCCCGTTTAAACCAGACAAACATATAAAAAAGGAGAATGATTTTATGCAGAAAAAAGAAATCGCAGTAAAGAAAGAGAACGGAAAAGGAAGATTCACAAAGGCAAAAAAGTTTGTCACAGGAGCCTGCTGCGTGGGATATATGGCGTTTGCCTCCATGCCGCTTACGGTATTTGCCACATCTGCCGGGCCGGCCTCTATCACGCAGCCGCTTGACAACCTCAAGACGATTGTGATCTCGGTCATCGGTGCGGTGGGCGTCATCATTCTTGCAAAGAATGTCATGGAGTTTGCGCAGGCATACCAGCAGCAGGACTCCTCAACCATGAACTCGGCGTTAAAGGGAGTCGTTGCAGGGATCATGATGGCAGGCATTTCAACAGTACTTACATTCCTTGGATTCTAGGATATGTGCATAAAGGACAGGCGGCTGAAACTGCCTGTTCTTTTAAAATCTGAAAGGAGGAGGGAAACAAGTGGATATCTTTAAACTCGGGGACAAGATCCTTGCACTCCTGGAGATGGTGTTCGGATTCTGGAACAGCCAGGTGGGGCTCGTCTTTTCCATGCTGGGGCAGTCTCCAGTAAATTTTAAGGGCGGCGGGCCGTGGGCGATGGTGGAAAGCGTGCAGCCGGTCTTTGTGGCAGTCGGGGCGTCGCTCGTGGTGCTGTTCTTCGTGATCGGGTTCTGTGCGGAGAGCGTGGACATCAGGGAGGAGATGCGCTTTGAATCCATACTGCGCATGCTGATACGCCTGATCCTTGCGGAATGGCTTGTCATCAATAATGTAACCATCATGAAGGCGTTTTTTGCGACAATCGGAAATCTTGTAAATACACTGTCGGCAGGCAGTTACACCACGCTTTTCATTGACCCTGCACAGGCGGATGTCATCAGCGGGCTGGGGTTCGGGGAGAGCCTGATCATGCTGGTGCTGGCGGCGCTTTTGAGCGTCATTGTTATTATCTGCAGCTTTTTCATGCTGTACACCGTATATTTCCGGTTCTTAAAGCTCATGGTCATCGTGCCGGTCGGTTCCATTGCCTTTTCAACGCTGGCAGGAAACCGCAGCGTGGCAAATACCGCGGCTTCCTATGCAAAGTATTTCCTGTCGGTGGTGTTTGAGGCAGTCACGATGGCGCTCGCCATCATGCTGTGCAACGCCTTCATCAGCTCGGGACTCCCGTCATTTACGGGAAATTATGCGGACTGGGTAAAGACACTGATCTACCTGTGCGAGATGACCTTTACCATCTCGCTGACGGTGGGAAGCGTCAAGGGCGCGCAGTCATTAACCAGCAGGGCGCTGGGATTATAAGGGGGGATTTGATGGAAACAGGACTGCAGGATGCAGGAACGGTACTGGAATTTAAAACAGATTTTGGAACCATTGAGCAGGTGGAGCTGGAAGCGGGCGCCTGCCGGAATGACGGCAGCCTTTATGTGGCGCTGACGGAGGTGGGTGACGGTTATCCGGAGCCTTACGGGAATGTGACGGTGAACCTTGAACGGAAAATACCGCCATACTGCGCCTTTGTAGACACCAACAACATGCCGGAGGCGGAGGATTTTCTGATAAATAACAGGCTTGCATCATTTACGGGGATGGTTCAGGAGAGCGGTTACTGCATATATCCCCTTTACCGGTTTGATGCGGAAAGGTTAAGACAGCTTTGTCCCAGCGGCATGGCAGTATATGAACAGAAAAACGGACTGGCACAGGAACCGGTGAAAAAGGAAAAAAGCAGACAGGGGGCGGGAGATGAACGGACTCACACATATCAGCCTGTTTACCGGGATCGGTGGAATTGACATCGCCGCGGAGGCGGCGGGATTTTGCACCATAGCCCAGTGCGAACGGGCGGATTTCCCAAAACAGGTGCTTGAAAAATACTGGAAAGACATACCAAGATTCCCGGATATCAGGGAGCTTACGGGGGAGGTGTTATATGAAGGGACAGTGCACTGGTCAACAAAAATTGGACACTTAAATTGTATTTTTTTGCATACAATCCGCAATTACTGTACGGTTGCATA
>ERZ808028.1129-NODE-1129-length-17438-cov-4.167099_pt1 | contig 17438 bp, 11 predicted proteins | sample MGYA00380184_ERZ808028 | MGnify/ENA primary metagenome ERZ808028 (study PRJEB31490, sample SAMN06133397) | mouse gut metagenome | isolation source: J8_1 | host: mice | place: China: Chengdu | collected 2015-05 ...
AGTTTGTCGTGCAGATGAGAGTAAATATAGTTTTTACATCTCCTGATGTGAGGATTTTTCTCTTTGACCGGCGTCCCTTTCTGTTGTTCTTTCAGTTCATGCACCATGGCTGCATACTGAAATTCCGCGTCCCGGGCAATCTGCATGGCGGATACCGAGTCCCTGCATTCCTCGATCTTCTGAATATTACTGTCCGAAAGGGAAAAGGCGATCTCATGGGAGAGTCCGCCGCGGATAGCGGAGCGGCTGGCGAGGGTGATCAGTACGATAGCATGGTTTTTGGTGTGCCGCAGAGGGTCTTTGGCGAGGGTGCCGATGGAGCCGATATAGTCCTCCGCTATGCTTTCCCGAAGTTCCGCGATGTTGCCGTTCTCTATGCTGCTCTGTTCCCTGAATTCCTGATCATAGGGATTGTGGGGCTGTTCCGTTTCATTTCTCTCAAATGTCGTTTCGGTATAAGTTTTTTGTATGGTCTCTGTTATAGTGTTTTCCAGACAGTTCTCGTGGATGATTTCCGTTTCTCCTTCCGGTTTTTCCGCTTCTAAATGGTACAGCAATAAAAGAATACGGACATAGTCCGATAAACCGCATTCATACAGGAGGGTGTGGGAGGCTTCTGTATCCGGGAACTGATATAGGCGGTGGTTTAAGTGGATCGTATCCTGTAAAAGATTCGGCCCGATCACATAGAAATCATGCCTAAAAGGGACGACGCCGTAGATCAGATTTTCCTCCGCAGATACGATGCGGGGAAGAGATGTAGAAGATTCTGTGATTAGCGGCTTTATCATCTCTGCCGGCTGCAGGAGGGAGATCGGAAGATCCTTGCGGGCACAGCAGGAAGAGACCATATTGTATGTACCGTCATATCTGCAGATGCAGGTATGCAGATAGTGAGATATATAATTCATCAGTGACATTTCATTTATTTCGATCTTCATCCGCGTGCCTCCCTCTCTGATCTCATCGGACATTCGCACAAATGCCTGCTTTGCAGTCAATGTCATTTGACGCCTATGTTCTTACCAGCGTCCGCTTAACATTCATTATATCATGAATTTGTGATTCATGATCGGCATTCGCCGCTCGCCGAATGAGTAGACTCATTCTTCTCGCTGACGCTCATTATATCACAAAATATGAGAAATGTGATAAAAAACAGTGATATTTGATATAGAATACAGATATTTCCAATTACAATAAGCAGGTAAATAGGCCGGTTTGCTGAGAAAAATGTGGCTGCAGGCCGTCTTCCGTTCAAGTGTACGGGATAGGATAAATGCGTCGCAGTATGCGATGCATTGTGGGAATAGAACAGGAGAAAGCGATGGAAAATTTGATGTTCGGGGCGGCGTATTATCCGGAGTATATGCCTTATGACAGACTGGAAAAAGACATTATGATGATGAAGAAGGCGGGGATGAATACACTGCGGATCGCGGAATCCACCTGGAGCAGTCTGGAGCCGGAAGACGGGATATTTGATTTTTCTTATATCGACAGGGTCTTGGAGGCGGCGAAGAGGGAGGGAATGTCTGTTATCATCGGGACACCGACCTATGCGCTGCCGCCCTGGCTCGCGAAAAAAGAGCCGGAGATCATGGTGGAGCAGAAGGATGGGCGGACGCTTTACGGCGCGAGACAGCTCATGGATATCGTGCATCCGGGGTTCCGTTTTCATGCGGAGCGCATGATCAGAAAACTGGCGGAGCATACCGCGGAACATGAGGCGGTGATCGGTTTTCAGATCGATAATGAGACGAAGCATTACGGGAATTACGGGAAGTATGCGCAGGAGTTGTTTGTCCGGCATCTGAAGGAAAAGTTTGTGACGACAGAGGCTCTGAACCGGGCGTTTTATCTGAATTACTGGAGCAATGCGGTGCATGACTGGGAGGATTTTCCGGATATCAGAGGATGCTGCAATGCGGGGCTCGGAAGCTGTTACAGCGCTTTCCTGAGGGGGCTTGCCGCCGATTTTCTGAAGTGGCAGGCCGGTATTGTGGCGGAATATAAAAGAAAAGATCAGTTTATCACTCACAATTTTGATTTTGAGTGGAAGAAGTTCGGGGCGGATATTGCCCAGGACGGGTATTCTTACGGCGTCCAGCCGGACATAAACCATTGTGAGGCGTCAAAGGCGGTGAGCATCGCGGGGACGGACATCTATCATCCGACGCAGGATGCGCTGACAGGCGCGGAGATCGCTTTCGGCGGGGATGAGATCCGTTGTCTGAAACAGGAAAATTATCTGGTGCTGGAGGCGCAGGCGCAGGGGTTTAAAAACTGGACGCCCTATCCGGGGCAGCTTAGGCTTCACGCCTACAGTCATCTGGCATCCGGGGCGACGGGACTGCTCTACTGGAACTGGCATTCGATCCACAACGGGTATGAGGCATACTGGATGGGGCTTTTAAGCCATGATCTGGAGGAAAACCCGGCCTATCGGGAGGCCTGCAAAATAGGCGGGGAGTGGCAGAAGATCGGAAAGAAACTGGCAGGGCTGAAAAAGGAAAACAAGGCAGCCATCGTGGTGGACAATGTTTCGCTGGATGCGCTGAAATGGTATCCGGCGGACAGGGATCTGAGTTACAATGATATGGTGCGGTGGGTGTATGACTGTCTGTATGAATTGAATATAGAATGCGATGTGGTGGATGTGAACGCGCTCATACCGGAGCGGTATCAGATGATCCTGGCGCCCGCCCTCTACAGTGTTTCGGAGGAGACGGTGAGGGCTCTTGAAGGATTTGTGAAGCAGGGCGGCGTGCTGGCCGGTACTTTCCGCAGCTTTGTGGCAGACCGGAATCTGAGCATTTACCCGGATCGAAAGCCCCACGGACTGTCCGAATGCTTCGGCATGACATATCAGCAGTTTACGGAGCCGGGCAGGATGACGGTGAAGGGAAAACAGGCTCGTTATTTCGCGGAACTGCTTCAGGCGGAGAAGGCGGAAACGCTGGCTTTTTATGAGCATAAATACTGGGGAGGCTACAGTGCTGTGACAAGGCATGCGTACGGCGACGGTTATGCTTATTATATAGGGACGTATCTGGAAAAAGAGCAGTTGAAGGAGTATCTTCTCCTGGCGGCAGGGGACGCGGGGATCAAAGTGCCTGCGGAGAGGTGGCCGGTCATTGTCAGAAGCGGCGTGGCGGGAGGAAAAAAGCTGCACTATGTTCTGCATTACAGTGAAAAATGCCGTGAGATGGATTGTCCCTATGAAAGGGCACTGGAACTTTTTTCGGGAAGGATCTATCAAATGGGAGAGAAAATTCCATTGAGGGACTGGGATGTGAAAATTCTGGAGGAATGTGAAAATTTGTGAATACCAGTATGGTATGGAGTAAAAAATGTGTATGCCGCGACAGGCGTATATTACATGGAGGATATGCATGATAAAAACATGTATTGCCTGATATAGATTGGGGAAAGGGGATGGAGATTGATATGATCATGAATCCGATATTGCCGGGGTTTAATCCGGATCCGTGTATCTGCAGGAAGGGGGAGGATTACTATCTGGCTGTGTCCACTTTTGAGTGGCTGCCGGGGATTCCGGTTTATCATTCGAGGGATCTGAAGAACTGGGAGCTTTACAGCCATGTGTTCTCTGAGGGACACAGCATTGATCTAAGGAGGCTTCCTTCGGCAAAGGGAATCTGGGCGCCCTGTCTGACCTACTGCGAGGAGGAAGATCTGTTTTATGTCGTGTACGGCGTCATGAATTCCATGAACGCGCGGTATTTTGATGTGGATAATTACCTGATCACGGCAAAGGATCTGCGGGGACCGTGGAGCGAGCCCGTCTATCTGCATTCCGCGGGGTTTGACGCTTCGCTGTTTCATGATAAGGATGGGAGAAAATATGTGGTGTCGTTAGACTGGGAGACAAGGGCGGGGTATGAAAAGCCCGGCGTGATCTGCCTGGCGGAATATGATCCGGATAAAAAGGAGATCGTCGGCTATCCGAAGCGCATCTGGAAGGGCGGAACGGACAGGGGCTGTATCGAGGCGCCGCATCTGTACCGCAGGGGAGCTTACTATTATATTATGTGCGCCGAGGGCGGAACAGGCTATAATCATTGTGTGACGATGGGGCGGGCAAAGCAGGTATGGGGTCCCTATGAGCGGGATCCCGGAAATCCGATCCTCACGTCGGCGCCCGGCAATCCGAACGAGAGGCAGGATCCGGATCATCTGAAACCGAAATATTATAATCCGGACTGTGAACTGCAGAAAGCGGGACATGGAAGCGTGATCGATACGACCAACGGGGAGACGTGGATGGTCTATCTGTGCGCAAGGCCTTTTACGCCGGAACTGCGCTGCACGCTGGGACGGGAGACCGCGATCCAGCGGATGAAGTGGACAAAAGACGGCTGGCTGCGCACCATAGACGGCTGCAATCTGGCGAGAATGGAAGCCGGGGAGAGCGCGCTCCCGGAATATCCGATGCCGAAGATACCGTCGTTCGATGATTTCGACAGCCCGGAGCTGGGAAACTGGTATTATGCGCCGCGGATCCAGCCGCAGGCTTTTGTAGATCTGAAGGCGCGGCCGGGCTATGCGAGGATCCGGGGACAGGAATCCAGAACTTCCTTAAATCAGGTGAGCATTCTGGCGAGAAAGCTGACCTCCGTCCATGCGCGGATCACGACGAAGATGGAATTTGTGCCCGAGGTACATCAGCACAGCGCCGGGCTGATCCTGTATTATGACAATATGAACTATATCAATCTGCGGAAATACTACAGTGAAACGTTAGGGCAGAGCGCCATCTCGGTGATCCATCTGGAAAACGGGGAGAAGACTGAGTTTTTGAACACCCGCACCCCGGTGGAGGATCGCCCGATCTATTTCAGGCTGACGATTCAGGGCAGGGAATCGTTTTTCTCCTTCAGCTATGACGGGGATGCGTATCAGAGGATCGGCAGGGTATTTGATACTTCCAAGTTCTCGGACGAATACTGTAAATACGGCGAATTTACCGGGACGATGGTGGGGATCACCTGTGCGGACAAGGTGAAGCGGCAGCATTATGCGGATTTTGATTTTTTTGAGTATGTGGAGGAGTTTTAGAGGGATCAGGCAGATAGGATAGAACGAACAGGCCTGATGGATTGTATTTTTCATATATTAGTTGTCGATGTTTAGATTCACTGAATATTTTAGCCTATTTGGGCAAAAATATTCAGTGAATTATTGCTATGAAATGGTTTTTGTGTTATATTAGTGAAAATTAAAGCCTATAGAGGCTGAAAATTTCAGTGGGTATGACAGATGGAAATAAAGAGAGACAGATATTTACGGCAACTGATTCAAAGTATGTGGGACGGACAGGTAAAGGTCATTACAGGTATCCGTCGCTGTGGAAAATCATACCTTTTGCGGACGCTCTTTAAAAATTATTTAATATCACAGGGCGTTCAGGAAAGCCAGATCATAGAGATAGAGCTTGATATGATTCATGATATAAAGTATCGAAATCCCATTTTGCTGGCAGAGCATATCAGGGAAAAGACTGCTGATAAAAAAATGCAGTTTTATTTGTTTGTAGATGAAATTCAATTGTCTGATGAAGTGGAGAATCCATACAGCAGGCAAGGGAAAAAAATTACTTTCTATGATGCGCTGAACGAATGTAAGGATATGAAAAATCTTGATGTGTATGTTACGGGAAGCAATTCTAAAATGTTGTCGAGTGATATTTTGACAGAGTTCAGAGGACGAAGCGATGAGATCCGCGTTCACCCGCTCTCTTTTGCAGAGTTTTATTCTTTCGTTGGAGGGGATAAGCATGAAGCATTTGACGAATATGCTTTTTACGGAGGCTTGCCTCTTGTCCTGTCAAAACCGGATGATGCATCGAAGATGAATTATCTCATTTCATTGTTCAGGGAGGTGTACTTAAAGGATATTGTCGAGAGAAAAAGAGTGGAGCGGGAGGATATTTTAGACAAAGTATTAAATTTATTATGTTCTTCAGTAGGTTCTCTGACAAACCCGAATAAGATATCAAAGACATTAAAAAGTAAGGAGCAGCTTGATTTTTCTGTCAATACCGTAAAAGCTTATATGGATTATCTCGAGGACGCCTTTTTATTTTCGCAGAGTAAAAGGTATGATGTAAAAGGAAAGGCTTATTTTGATTTTCCGAATAAATATTATTGTGAAGATGTGGGGCTTAGGAATGCAAGAATTGAATTCAGACAACAGGAAATGACGCACATTATGGAAAATATCGTGTATAACGAACTGATCATCCGGGGATTTTCAGTTGATGTCGGTGTTGTGTTTTCGCGGGAAAAAAATCAGAATGGCAATTTGGTGAGAGTGCCGAGAGAGATTGATTTTGTGGCGTCAAAAGGCGGAAAGAGGGTATATATTCAATCCGCTTATGCCGTACCGGATTTAGAAAAAAAAGAGATGGAAAGCAGACCGTTTTCTCTGACAGGCGATTCTTTCCCTAAAATAATAGTGAGACACGATATCAGTAAAAAATGGTACGATGATAACGGAGTGTTAAATATTGGCCTTCTTGATTTTTTGTTGGATGATACGATCATTTGATGCCGGCATTCTGAAAGTCAGGAAGGAGACAGGAGCGAGCCGGTATCATTCAGTGAGAAACGGGGAGAGACACCGTGACGAGCGCGCCCTTCCCCGGCGTATTTTCAAAGCGGAGCGTTCCGTTTAACTCGTTGGCGATCCGGTTCACGATGGAAAGCCCGAGGCCGAAATGTTCTCTGCTGCTGCGTGCCGGATCGCCGCGGTAGAATTCGTCCGCCGCCAGAGCGAGGGCTTCACCGGAAAATCCATCTCCTTCATCCTGCACGCACAGATGCAGTGCGTTATCCGCTGTATAGGCGCGCAGAAAGACAGTGCCGTTGCCGGGGGAATACTCTACGGCATTGTCGATCAGGTTAGAGAGGATGCGCCGCAGTTTATCCTCCGGCAGCGGGAGGGTATCGGGCAGATCCTGCATCTCGAGGGAGCAGGAGAGGCGTTTGCTTTTTCGGAGTATTTCGATGTCCCGCGCTGATGCAGAGAGAAGTTCTTTGATCGGACAGGAGGGGAGTTCGCAAGCCTCGGTGTCTGTTGCGGAATGGGGATACAGTTCGCAAGCCCCGTCGTTCATTGCGGAACGGGAGTGCAGTCCGCAGAGCGCGTCATCCGGCATTTCCAGCACGGAATCAGAAGGGGCATCTTTCCCGGACAGTTCCAACATAGCAGTCACATATCGGTGGATCTGGCGGGCATGATCCAGAATGAACGTGGTGTATTCTTTCTGTTCGTCGGTCTGTTTCGTTTCCGACAATAGTTCCGCGTTGCCGGTTACGATGGCGAGCGGCGTTTTGATGTCGTGGGCAAGGGCGGCCAGCCGCCTTTTTTTCTGCTGTTCCATGGACCACTGTTCCTTGAGAGAATGCTGCAGGTCTGTCTTTAAGCGTTTCAGGGAATCCATGATCTGATTGAATTCAGATAAGTTTGTCCGAGGTATATCGAAGACAAGATTTTGTTGACTGATTTGGTCAGCAGCCGCGGCGAGTTTCTGCAGTTCCCTGTTCAGTTTGCGGGCATAGCGAAGAGAGATTAGAATGAAATCCGCTATGAGCAGGAACAGGAGCAGCAGAAAGAAAAAGAGTTCGGCGTTTGGAAAGATCCGCTGCAGAAGCGGCGTTCGGAAGGAGGCGATGAGCCGGTAGCAGACGACAACACATTGCGTGTCCGTATCGATCCTTAAACAGATGCGGTACCCGTTCCGCCATATGTTTGTCCGGTTGTTTCGGACAATGAGTTTTTTCGCGTCCGCAAGGACATCTTCCTCCAGATCGGTCTCGAGAAGAGTGCCATCAACATCGAAAAAAGCATAGCCGACGCCCTCCGGGATATCCTCCGGCGCTATGGCTGTATGTCCGTCGAGGGAAGCCTGCCAGTCGGAAACGGCGTGTTCCCCGGCGTTTGCCGGAACGACAAGGCCGGAAATGACGGCGGCGATCAGAAGACATACCCACAGTGCGATGGCAAAGAGAAATGTCAGGATCGCGTGCGCCAGAAATATCATGAAAAAGCGGTTTAAACTGTGTTCTTTCTTTATATGCTGTTCCATCGGTATCCGATTCCCCATATCGTTTCTATCGGAGAGACGCCTGCAAGGGCAAGCTTTTTCCGAATATTTTTTATGTGCTCCGTGATCGCGGAGATATCGCTCTCTTTCTCATAGCCGAAGACATTTTCGAAAATCTGTTCTTTGGAATAGATCTGCCCGTGATTTTTGGCAAGCAGCAGGCAGATCTCATATTCACTTTTGGTGAAGGACAGTTTCCGATCCAGCACCCAGACTTCTTTTTTTGCCAGAAAAAAGCGAACGCTGCCAACCAAAAAGCACCGGGTCTTTTCACGCTGTTCACGCCGCAGATGGGCGCTTATGCGGGCGCGCAGCTCAAGAATGGAGAAGGGCTTTTTGATGTAATCGTCCGCGCCGACGGAAAAACCGAAACCCACGTCCTCCTCCAGACTTCTGGCGGTGAGAAACAGGATCGGAGAGTCCGTGAGATCGCGGATCTCGCGGCATAACGCGTAGCCGTCCACATCCGGCATCATGACATCGAGCAGGATGAGATCGTAAGCGGTGAGCCGCTCTTTAAGATCCGCTGTAATTTTTGAGATACAGTCCACATCGTGGCCGTCTTTTTTTAATACATTTTTGATCAGGGCGAGCATGGCTTCGTCGTCATCGATCGCCAGAATATGTGCCATATGAAAACTCCTTTTTGGTCAGACAAAAGGGTAAAGTATACAGGATAGTATATACAGTATATAAACGTGGACCGGATAAAACCAGTAAAAAAGCCGCTTTGAGCCGCGCCCTTTTGTCCCATTGTAGCACAGTATCGGAATGACTGCAAAAATTTCCATCCATTGGTAAGCCGTTGTAAAAAAATCTCTGGCTGTAAGATTCGGAGCCATGAGAAACAGCAGCGCGATGTCCCAGAGGATGCAGACGCCCGCAAAGGCAGCCGCCTGTATTTTCCTGTTTTTGCGGGTCAGGTACAGGACGATGCCGAAAAGCAGGGTGGCAGTGCCGCCGTCCATGATAAAGGAATGGAGCGGCAGTACAGTAAAGATCAGAAGATTCAGGATAAACTGAAATACCGGGTTCGGAAATGCCATCATCAAAAAGATGACAAAAGCCGGGAGAAGCAGCGGGACCAGTATGGCGGTCATGCCGCGTCCCCATTTTTTCTCTGTGCACCAGTCAAATCCCTGCAGGATGACGATGAGGATCGAAAAGGAGGCGAGCATCTGGTTTTGCGGGAAAAAACCGTCCGGCCGGACAAGCACATAACCTACATTATAGAAAGAAAATTGTACCGCGCCCATAAACACTGATATCAAGTAAATGCGCAGAAAATATTTTCTGCGGTCACGGGTGTGGGTGAAGCCTTCGATCAGGCAGAATAAAAACAACGGCGCCGCCACCCTGCCTAACATGGAAAAAAGTATGGGGATCTTTCCGGTATAGCCGAAGAAGTATTCGATATGGTCAAGGATCATCAGGACCATCCCGAGATATTTAAGGAAAAAGCCGGAAAATCCTTTTTGTGTTTGTGTCATTACTTGCTGCATAATATGTTTCCTCCTGAAGATTGACTTTCAGGGCATTTTGTGCCCCTGAAAAAAAGTCTAGCAGGGATATCTAAGGAAATGATAAGGAAATGAAAAAAGAAATCTGCACAAAATATAACCTGTAAAATTAGTGAAGACTGACAAAAATAAAATATAGCAGGTGCACATATTGACACGAAATACAGAGGATGTTAATATAAATAAAATGGTATTAATAAATAATACCAATATAAAAGAAAATAGCAGAAAACAAGATTTTTTAAACATTATGGGAACAATAAAACGAACGGAGGTGTGGTTTTGTGGCGGAGGCGGACAATATAGCAGCGGCATCGGACGGAAAACATCTGAAAATTTTTCAGAAAGGTTTCAACTATTCCCAGGACGGAATGGGAAACCGTCTGATCCTGCATCTGCAGGGGTGCAACATGAAATGTCCCTGGTGCTCCAACCCGGAGGGTATGCCGCCGGAGGGTGTGCTGATGACGGAAAAAGAATGGCTTGATGAGAGCTGCTGCCCGAAGCATGCGGTGAGCGGGGGAAAACTTGACAGGACAGCGTGCGAAACCTGCGGCAGCCGGGAATGCATTCAGGGCAGAAGGCAGAAGGGCATACGGCTTTCTTATCAGATCTATTCCGTGGAGGAGCTGGCTAAGGAGTGCATCCGCTCCAAACCGATGTTTTTCGGCGGCGGCGGGGTGACGTTAACCGGGGGAGAGATCGGCATGCAGTTTGAGGCGGTGAAGGAGCTGCTTCAGAAACTCGGGGAGGCGGGCATCCACCGGGCGATCGAGAGCAACGGAAGCCATCCCCGGATGGAGGAGCTGATCCCTCTGGTGGACCAGTGGATCATGGACGTAAAGCATTACGACGACGAGGTACATAAAAAATGGGTCGGCATTTCCAACCGGCAGACGATAGAAAATCTGGAAAAGGTTTCCGCCCTGCATCGGGATGTACTGATCAGGGTGCCGCTGATCCCCGGATTTAACGATGCGCCGGAGGATGCGGAAGGCTTTGCGGCGCTGTTTCAGGAAAAGATAAAGGGACCCGGCACAAAGGTAGAGTTTCTGATCTATCATGAGTTCGGCAAGGGAAAATGGGAACAGTGCGGATGGGTGTACCGGATGCCTACAGGGCGCATTGCGCCGGGACGTGCGGAGCATTTTGAGAAGGTCCTGACAGAAAGGGGTATTATCTGCGTCAGGACATAAACGGGCAGAATGGATACAGACAGGCTGAAAGAACGGAAATGGATACGAAGGACATAGACAGGCTGAAAAGACAGAAACGGCCAGAAAAGGCTTCAATTGGCGAAAAGAGTATAAACGGACAAGAAGAACATAATATGTGAGCGTTATCGCGAAAGGAGAACACTATGAAGATCGAAACAATTTATTCGGCACAGGAGATCACGGAACTGGCGAAAGAGCGGTTCAAGGAGGAGCGGTCTCTGGATCATCTGACAGGCTGGTTTCTCGCCAGAGAGATCGCCATGGAATGCGATGAGAAATTTAAGGAGGACCCCGACAGCATCCGCATCGGGAAAACGCTGGTGGAAGTGATGAAGCGGATCCCGCTGACGCTCGGGGAGTACCATCTGTTTGCGGGAACACAGGATGACGCCTTCGCCCGTTCCTATGCGCTGATCAACCCTTCCTTTGAGGTAAAATCCTTTGAGGGGTACTGCGATCCGGTGGCAGTGTTCGGGGATATCGAGCCCATCGGTGACATCACGGCGGAGCGGATCGCCCATGTGAAGGAATATTATTCCAAAAATGATTTTGCAAAGAAACTGATGGAAGCCTACACGCCGGCGGAGCCTTTCACGGAGGAAGTGATCTTCTTCATGGAACAGGTGACGGGCCATGTGATCCCGGATGTGAAGGGTTATCTCAAAAAGGGCGCGCTGGGGATCCGCGGTGAGATCGAGGAAAAACAGAAAGAGACAGAGGACGCGGAGAAAAAAGAATACTATGAGGCGATGAAATATGCCATTGACGCGATGCTCGTGCTGGCGGGCAGATATGCCGAAATGGCGATAGAGAAGGCAAAGGAGAGCGAAGGAAAGGCGAAGGAACGCTATGAGCTGATGGCAAGGACACTGGAAAAAGTACCCGCACAGGGAGCGGAAAACCTCTATGAGGCGATCCAGGCGTTTATCCTGATCTGGCAGACCATGACGGTGGAACAGACACCGAATCCTTTTGCCATGTCCGTTGGGAATGCGGACCGCATCTTTGAACCCTACCGGGCGGCGGAAGATACGGACCGTGATATGGCGGCGGCACTGCTCAAGCACCTGCTGGTGTTCTTCAATGTGGCGGACAGAAGCTGGGCGATCTCCCAGAACCTGATCATCGGCGGAAGGGATCTTGCTGGAAACGATCTGACCAATGCCACATCCTACGCTTTGTTTGACGCTTACTACGACATGAATCTCCCGCAGCCGATCCTGTCGGTAAAACTGCACCGGAATACGCCGGATGAGCTGTATCGGGAGATGGGAAGGTTTTTCTTTACTCCCGGCGTGCTCACACCGTCGCTGTTCAATGACGACGCGCTGTTTGAGATCTTAAAAGAGCACGGCGTCGAGGAGGAAGATCTGGAGAATTATTCGGTTGCCGGCTGTCAGGAACCGCTGATCATGGGAAAAGACAACGGAAACACCACCAATTCCTGGCTGAATCTCCCGAAAGTGCTGGAGCTCGTGCTGCAGGACGGGAAATCGGAGATATCCGGAAAGCAGCTCGGAAAGACATGGAAAGAACTGGGATATGAGAACAGTCTGGATGTGCTGAAGAATATCCGCGAAATCTACTATAAAGAACTGAATCGCTATGTGGATGAGATGGCGAAAGCGGCAAATGCGGCTTCCTGCGCGATAGGCCTGTATCAGGTACCGTTTTTGTCATCCATGATGGGCGGCATCGAGTCCGGCATCGATATGAGGGATACAAAACGTCAGGGTACCAGGTATAACGCAAGCGGCTGTCTGATCCACGGCGCCGTTGTGCTGGCGGATTCCTTTATCGCCATCGACACGCTGCTCGAGGAGAGGCCGGAGGATGCAGACCGGATGCTCCTTGCACTGCGCACAAATTTTGAACAGGACGAGGAGATGCGCCAGTATCTGCTGGGATGTGACAAATTCGGAAATAATATCGAAAAAGTAGATGCAGAGGCAGCCGAGGTGGTGAAGAAGGCGGCCGAGATCGTGACCTCCAGGAAAAATTATCTGGGCAATCCGTTCCGGGCAGATTTTGCCACGCCGTCCACACATCTGATGTACGGTTACTGGGTGGGGGCAACGCCGGACGGCAGAAAGGCAAGGGAGATGCTGAACTACGGTGTGGATCCGCTGTTCGGGGACGCTTCCGGCGGGCTTGGCATGCGTATGCTCTCCAACAGGAACCTTCCGTTTGAACTGATGAACGGCGGTTGTGCGTCCCACTTCGGCATCAATCCCGCCTATTTCAAGGGCGAGACGATGGAGGAGAAAGGACTGGAGTTCAAGACAAAGATCTTTGAGCCGTTATTCTTCAATTCCTATGACAAGGATATGGTATCGCCGTTCTATCTCTATGTGAATGTGACCACGCCGGAGATGCTCCGGAAAGTGCTTGCCAATCCGAAGAAATACGCGCCCAGCGGCGTCTATATCGTCCGCATCCACGGCACTTTCGTGAATTTCCTCGATCTTTCCCCGGAGATCCAGGAGGATATCATCAAGAGGTTAGATCCCGCGTCCACGGCGATGAGCGCGTAAATCAATACTTGAATCATCAGAAAGAGAAGCCGCCGGCCATCCGGCGGCTTTGAGGAGAAATATGGCAGAGATACGACAGGAAGCAGTAAACCTTTATCAGGATGTCAGGGAGCGGATCTGCAGATCGATCTATAGGGGCGACCATCAGGACGGCGATCTGATCTGGCCGGAGCGGAAACTGGCGGAGGAATGGAATGTCAGCAGGGTGACGGTGCGAAAAGCGCTGGATATGCTGGAGAAGGAACGCATTATCGCGCGGGTGCAGGGGAGCGGCACAAGGGTTTCTCTGTACTATGGTCCGAGGGACGGCAGCATGGATATCATCACGGTGGCGGCGCCCGCGCAGAATGAGTTTTTTGCCAGAATGATCGACGCGGTGCAGACCAGAGCGGATATGCAGGATTCTCTGGTGTTGTTTCAGCAGAAACCTGTCTCTATCTCGCTGGACAACTGCCTTTACCGGATTTACAAAAAAGGGCTGAGAAATCTGATCCTCTGGAAGGAAGATATGGAGATTCCCGAGGAAATGATAAGGAGGCTGAAAGGCCTCGGAATGAATATCGTTTTGTTCGACGCGACAGACGGCGGAGGCTGTGTGGATGCTGTATGTCTTGACAATGCGAAGGCGGTGGAGACGCTTCTGACCCATGTAAGAGAGGATGGCTGTAAAAATACTGCTTATGTCGGCTGGGATAATCTGCAGATCAGCAGTCTGCGGGTGCGGGAAAACACTTTCCGGGAATTGGTCCCGGAAGGGAAAGTCATCCACATTCCTTATCGGTATCACAGCAGAGTGGAGGGGATTCCCAAAAAGCTACTCGAAGAAACGGTGGAAAAGATGGACGGCTGCGACAGTGTGATCTATGCGGTGGGAGAGCTGGGAATCGCCTGTGAAGGAATCAGCCGGGAAAAGGACATCAGCAGAGCTGCCGGTATGATCGGCATGATGCCCGGCGCAAGAGAGCTGGGCATCTATGTGGTGGAGCAGGATTTTCAGGCGATGGCGGATCAGATATTTCAATGTCTGAAAGAGCAGAATACAAAGGAGAGCGGTTGGATGGCAAAAAAATATCTGATCAGGGGAATTGATATGATCTGAAATTTATAAATTAACAGGTTTGTTTTAAAGTTGACAGTTATTAGGCGTAAATGATACAGAGTTCTTTTGATGAAAGACTGTACCGCTTACGCCTTTTGTATTGCCACTGTCAATTTTGTCTGCTAAAGTGAAGCATAAAGAGCATGCGCATTTGCCCAATTGCTGTCGATGAAAAAAATGATCATTACATAGCACAAATTCAGAAGTATATAAATCATTGCATCACTATAATGAGATTCAGTAAAGGAGAGATGCAATGATGGAGATCAAAGAAATCAAAAGAAGTAAGCTGAAAAGGGTTCTTCAGTTTTCAATCCCGAGCATTATAGCAATGCTGTTAGAGACGGCCATTACCATAACAGATGGTTATTTCACGGGAAACTATGTTGGCGATCATGCGCTGGCGGCAATTAACCTTGGACTTCCGATCCTGTATTTTTATCTGGGATCAGGGCTTTGCGTCGGAGTAGGCGGCTCGGTGATCAGCGGCAGGCTTCTCGGGGCAAAAGAGGAGAAAAAGGCGTCGGAAGTATTTTCCCAGACGATGGTAACAGCCATCCTGGTTTGTGGTATCATATCGATAGCCGTGTTTGTCCTTTTTACACCGATACTTGGAATCTTAAGGGCAGATGGCATATTGTCGGATTATTTTACAGCGTATTATCGGATCATGCTGTTTACTTATCCGCTCATGGTACTCGGGACAATATCGGGAATGTTTATCCGTGTGGACGGAAAACCGCAGATATGCATGTTTGTGAGTATTATTGGATGCATCCTGAATGTGATTTTGGATTACATGTTTGTAGGTATCATGAGATTGGGAGTATCCGGAAGCGCGTTCGCATCCCTGATTGTACAGCTTATTATGGTGGTGATCCAGCTCTGTTATTTTATCACCCCGAAAGCGGTGATCAGGTTTCGAAGGTTTGCATTTGATAAGACTGTAAACAGGGAAATGATACTGAATGGATCTTCCGAATTTATCGGCGAGATGGCAAGTGCCATATCCATGTTTGCATTTAACTATGTACTGATGAAGTATGTGGGTGCTGAGGGTGTTGCGGCATTTACGATCCTTGGTTTTGTCGTGTATGGCTACAGCATGGTATGCATCGGATTCGGACAGGGGATTACGCCGCTTGTCAGTGTCTGCTGGGGAGCAAAAGAAACAGAGGCTGCCATGGACATAAGAAAGATAACAAATTGTATCCTGGCTGTCTGTGGAATTTGGATTGCGGCAGTCTTTTTCATCATGGGAAAAAGGTATGCGGGAATGTTTGGCTGCAGCAGCAGTGTGGCGGAAATGGTTGCATCGGGATTCAGACTGTATGCGGTAACCTTTCTTGTCATGGGATATGATGTGATCAATTCTATGTATTTCACCAGCTGCGGCGATGCAAAATCGTCTGCGCTGATCTCATCGCTCCGGGGAATTGTGCTGTTGCTGGCGTTTATACTGATCCTTCCGGCATTATTGGGAATGACGGGAGTGTGGCTGGCAGCACCATGTACGGAGATACTGACCGCGGCCGTTTCGCTGCTGTTGGTTTACAGGCAGAAAAAGAAAATCAAATACCCTGCAGTATGCTGACGGGCATCTGGCCTTCGCGGGAATGAAGGAGCAATATGGAAGGAAAAGAGAGTATCACCATACAAAGGGCGGTGATCAACAAGGCGATCAGCTATATTTTTGACCATTTGGACGAGGATATTACAGTGGATGATGTGGCGGATCACTGCGCCTACTCAAAATACCACCTGAACCGGATATTCAAAGAGGATACCGAAGAAGCGCTCTATCAGTTTATCAAAAGAGTGCGTCTGGAGCGGAGCGCCTGGCGCCTAAAGGTGGAAAAAGAAAAAAGTATTACAGAAATTGGCGGAGAATATGGGTATTCTTCGTCCAATTTTGCCACGGCATTTAAGAAACAACTTACTATTTCTCCGGCAGATTATCGCAAAAGCAGTGAACAGATGGTGGAGGAGAGTTCTTTTTCCCACGGGATTACACTGGATGAATTAGACGATGCGGGAGAAAGAATTACGGTTGAATATCTGGACCGCTTTACGGTCGTTTATGAGCGAAAAAAAGGAAATTATCATAATCTGCCGGAAGAATGGTGCGAATTTATTGCAAAGTATAAGTGCCTCGCGACAGAAGATACGCAGTACATTGAGTGTACTATTGACGATCCGTCCATAACGGACGAAAACAAGTGCATGTACGAATTGTGCCAGACGATTTCACCGGAGTATCCGCTTTTAAAAGAACAGCCCGGTATATTAACCCATGATTTTGAGGGCGGAAAGTATGCCGTTTATCATTTTCGGGGATTTCCGCAGTTTTTGTTTATGGTGTATCAGGAAATTTTCTGCAGATGGCTTTCGAGAACGGGGAATCAGCTGGATAACAGACCGATCCTTGATATCTACCGCAAGGTAGAAGGAAATGGATATATGGAGATAGATATCTGTTTTCCGTTGAAATGATTTTGTATGGATCATGTGCGAGGGGAGACTTTAAAGATTATTCGGATGTGGATATAGCACTTCTTATTAAAGGCGGCCGGACGGATTCCTCAAAACCGTATAAGGGATCAGATTGTCATGATTTGTTGAAATACACATTAAAGCTAAAGACTGGTGAAGCAGCATGAAGAATTGCTTTTACCAGTCTTTTAGCTTCCTTCATTATTCATTATTACAGTCGCACCCGCAGTTCGCATCAAACGCCGGATTGCAGATATAGAAATTCTTGGAATTCAGTCTATTTTGCGCAAGGCGGAAGGCTTCAACTAAACGAGAAAATTGAAGTAAAAACCTGCCCTTTCTTCCAATAGTGCCTTTCGATTTAGAAACCTAACCCGGATAAACCGGAAAAGTTTATTTTATATCTTTCCCCTTTGTGTTATTCTAAAGAAAAAGGGGGTTTTC
>ERZ808028.1132-NODE-1132-length-17379-cov-4.716911_pt1 | contig 17379 bp, 14 predicted proteins | sample MGYA00380184_ERZ808028 | MGnify/ENA primary metagenome ERZ808028 (study PRJEB31490, sample SAMN06133397) | mouse gut metagenome | isolation source: J8_1 | host: mice | place: China: Chengdu | collected 2015-05 ...
AATAGTATAATAGGAACAGATGTTCTTTTCAACAAATTAGTACTGGCAGAATCATTGGGTTCGCAGAATACCCCTCCCTCCTCACTACGTTCCTTGAGGGAGGGGTATTCTGCGAAGAAATGATAAAAAAAGAGGCTAGGGAATTGACTCCCGCATAGCCTCTTTTTAATAGATTGCGAAGTTGAGTATATATACTGTACGAGGGCGCCCTTGTTGGTAGCTCATTTCCTCGCCAGCAACGCGTACATAGTCTTTATCGACGAGCTTTTTCAAAATACGCTCTGTCGTACGACGTGTAACTTGTAAATATTCGGATAAATCATGTGCTGTAAATTGAGTATTTTGTCGTCCTTTATTAAAGGCGATGATTTTCGAAATATTTAGCGGGCTTAGCTGTGTTTCTTTTGCTAGCTTCATAATGGATGGATCTTTTATTTGGAGCGCTAAATTTTCATTTTTCTCTTTTAATGGATTGATTAAATTTTTATGTTCATCAATGATGCAGATGCTATTTTGCTTCGTGTATTGCATCGCGTATAGCGCATTTTGTTCGGCTTCATTAATCGATTGACCATAACCAAAAGCCATCTTCACATCAAAGGGTGCCTGCTTTATAAGTTTTTCGAGCTTTTGATGCTCTAAGGCATGATTTAAATGCCCCATTGTCGTGTAAATCTCGACATGTTCTTTTTCAAAAGGCTGCTGAATGCCATGGACAATCGAAGTAACGGCATCAGCAAACTCGTCGTGTTCATGTGGGGTTTCAAGCATACCAACGACAACTTTTGCTGATTCTGATTTGGTCATACGAGACAGCGCTTTTGTTTCCTCTAAACGATGTAAAATCGATGTGGAGGAATCCAAAATGCACATCGACGGAATATGGGCCTGCTGTAGTTGTTCATAAACGTTATGACTACTCGTAATCACATAATCAATTTTTTGCTGCTGCCATAATGAAAGATGGGTTTCAAATAATGCTGTATTGTCCATAGCTGTTGTCACTTCATGAATGAAGGGAGTTGCATGTTGATAATCGATATCGGATAATACATTTTCAACGAAGCGACGGTCCATGACATCGATGGATAGACGATGTAGGGGAATGGCATGATTGGCAACGACCGCGAGTAATGTATTCGAAACTGAAAATTCATCCTGCTTTAAATAGGTCCAGGGTATTGGCCAATTCTCCAACATTGGTTTACTATAAAGGTAAGGCAGTGTGCCCGTAATAAAAAGCACATCGCACGGCTTGACGCTTTTTAATAAATTAGGCGTTTGTGCGGGATGTTTATAAATATAAAAGTCGAGCTCGATATCAGTTATTTGCTGAGCGAGCTTAGTTAACCGTTCTTTAAATGCACGAGAGCTAATTACAGCTACTTTTACAGCTACTTTCGTAGACATAGTCATCGTTCCTTTTCATTAATATTGTGTTGCTATTTAACGACTATTTAACGACATCTATTTTAACATAACAGGAGTATCTAACATGAAAATTACACAAATTGAAATCTATGCAATTCACTTACCACTAATCGAGCCTTTTATTATTTCGTATGATCGCTATGATACGATGCCATCAATCATCGTCAAAATGACGACGGATACAGGTGTCATCGGCTACGGAGAGTCTGTACCAGATGATCACGTAACAGGCGAATCATGGGAAAGCACGTATGCAGTATTAAAACACCAATTAGCTCCTGCAGTTATTGGTCAAAATCCAATGGAGTTTGAGAAAATTCATGAAGTAATGAATAAAGTCATTCGTGACGTGCCAGCCGCAAAAGCAGCAATCGATATTGCGTGCTTTGATATTGCCGGTAAGACACTGCAAGTACCAGTATATCAATTAATCGGCGGACGATTCCATAAAAAATTCCCAATCACACATGTACTTAGCATTGGTAGTCCCGAAAAAATGGCCAATGAGGCGGCGGAGCATGTTGAGATGGGCTACCGTTCATTCAAAATGAAGGTCGGTACAGAAGTAATGAAAGACGTCGAACGCATTAAAGCAGTGCGTGAACGTGTCGGTGCCGACATCGCTATTCGTGTAGACGTCAATCAAGGCTGGGTCAATGCCTCAACAACATTACGCGGTTTACGTGCAATGCGCGATTTAGACATCGACTGGTTAGAGCAACCCGTAAAAGCAGATGATATTGACGCGATGGTGGAAATTAAATCAAAAGCAGATGTGTCACTAATGATTGATGAAGGCTTACATGGCGTAAAAGAAATGCGCGAAATTATCGCAAAACGCGCGGCGGATAAAGTAAATATTAAATTAATGAAATGCGGTGGGATTTATCCAGCAATGAAGTTAGCAGTAATGGCTGAGATGGCTGGTATTGAATGCCAAGTTGGTTCAATGGTTGAATCATCCGTTGGTTCAGCGGCTGGCTTCCACGTTGCATTCTCGAAAAAAATTATGACAAGTGTTGAATTAACCGGTCCATTAAAATTCTCAAAAGACATCGGCGACTTGCACTATGAGGTACCATTTATCGAACTAAACGAAAAACCGGGTTTAGGGGTAACAGTCGATGAAGCCATCTTAGAAGAGCTTTGCAAATTCAAAGATGTTGTAAAGGAGGGTTAGTATGGCATTATTTTATGAAGGCATGCTAGGAGACACGCCTGTCACGATGCAAAAACTAACAATGGCGCATTTAGCAGAACTAGAAATGTTACAGCAAAAAGTGTATGATGCATTACCAGATAAAAATACATTACAGCCACTCTCAACAGCTGAGTTCACAAATATTTTAAGTGGTAATGGCCTGCTAATGGGGGTGTATGCAGAGGATGAACTGATTGCCTTTCGTGCATTACTTGACCCACAGGATGACCCCGAGCATTTAGGCGTCGACTGCGGCGTAGCAAAAGAAAAGTTATCACGCGTTTTTTATCAGGAGATTTCAAATGTCTCACCAGACTGGCGTGGCTATGGCTTACAAAAGCTTATGGCGCAGGTCATTATGGAAGCGGCAGATTTGACGCGCTATGACTATGTTTGTGCGACTGTAAAACCATACAATATTCCAAGCTTAAAAGATAAATTTTCACAGGGCTTAGTCGTGAAAGGCTTAAAATTAAAATACGGCGGTAAATTACGTTATATTTTCTTCAAGGATTTAAAAGCGGCATCACCTATTTATCAGGAAGAAAAAACGATTTCAATGAGTGACACCGAAGCACAGCAGGCATTATTAAAAGCAGGCTATGTTGGTACAGCATTAATTAAAAATAATGACGATTTTGAGATTGTTTATAAAAAGTAGTGAATAAGGTCTAAAAAAAAGCTAGAATGATAGGAGAAGTGAATAGTTTGAATCAGATTCCGGTGATTATTGATTGTGACCCAGGTATTGATGACACGATGATGCTGATGCTCGCATTTGCACGACCCGAGCTGGATGTGCGTCTTGTGACAACGGAAGCGGGGAACTTAACGATTGATAAAACGACGTATAATGCACTGAGCTTTTTAACGTATATTAACAAGCATGTAGAAGTGGCACGCGGTTTACCACAGCCATTATTTCGTAAGCAAGAAGTAGCGGAAGATATTCACGGTGAGGGCGGTCTTGGCAATGTGAAATGGGCAGACCCTGCATTTGAAGCGAGTAAACGTCCAGCAATTCAGGCAATGTATGACACACTTATGCATTCAACAGAGCCGATAACGATTGTTGCGACTGGGCCACTAACAAACATCGCCGCACTACTTATTGCACATCCTGAAGTGAAACCAAATATTAAACAAATTTCATGGATGGGCGGTTCTGCAGTCGGTGGTAATATGTCAACAACGGCTGAGTTTAATGCCTATGTAGACCCACATGCAGCGGAGCTTGTTATGCGTGCTGGTGTGCCGATTATTATGAGTGGCCTTGATGTGACACATAAAGCGTATATTACACGTGATGAAATGGCGCATCTACGTACACTTGGGACACCATTCGCCGAAAAAGTGGCGGATATGATGCAGTTTTATACGTTTACACAAAAGCAGACACCTTTTTATGCACCTGGCTTTGAGGAGCAGATTCGCATTCATGATGTGAGTGCGGTGGCCTGTCTTGTCGCACCTGAGCTGTACCGCGGTGATGATTATTTCGTTGAGGTAGAACTAGAGGGGCGTCTGACACAGGGGGCGACGATTGTTGATTATACGAAGCAATCGGGCAAAGAGCCAAATGTGCATGTGCTACACAGCGTTGACCGCGCGGCATTTATCAAACTATTCTTCGAGGCAGTAACAACGATTGGAAAAACGTTGTAAATACTTTTAGGGGGATTTTAGCGCATGTCAAAGAGAATTGTTGTGGTTGGTAGTATTAATATGGATTTAGTATATGAGGTGCCATCGATTGTGAAGGAAGGTCAAACGATTCAAACGACGGACCATCACCTATTTTTCGGTGGAAAGGGCTCAAATCAGGCGATGACAGCCGCACAATTAGGTGCAGATGTCGCCTTCGTCGGGAGTGTCGGCGAAGATGGTTACGGTCAGCAAGCGATTTTCAATTTAGAAGGACAGCATGTGGATACAACCTATATCCATCAACAGGGCTTAACAGGGCAGGCGATTATTCAGCTCTCACATACGGCAGAAAACTCGATTTTACTTTATCCCGGCGCTAATTTTAATGTAACACCTGCACAAATTGATGAAGCAAGTGACGTCATTGAACGAAGCGATATGCTGTTATTACAATTAGAAATTCCGCTACCTGCGATTGAGCGCGCCATCGATATTGCCTATGCGAGCAATACGCAAATTTTCTTAAATCCAGCGCCATCACAGCCATTATCAGATGATATGCTGATGAAAATTGATTATTTAACACCTAACTGTACAGAGCTTGAAAGCTTATCAGGCATTCCGTTTGATGAAGATAATTTGAGCGAAGCCTGTGAAATTTTGATTAATAAAGGAGTCGGCTGCGTTATTGTAACGCTCGGTAAAAAGGGTTCGTATTACTTTACAAGAGACGGACAGCAAGGTTATTTATCATCGAATAAGATGAGACCTGTCGATACAACGGGCGCAGGGGATGCATTTAGTGGCGCATTAGCTGTCGCGCTATTAAACGGGGCTGAACTCGAGGAAGCGATTCATTATGCTTCGGATGTAGCTGGCTATGTTGTCACGCAAAAAGGAGCACAGCCTGAAATTCCATCATCGTATCGTTATCTCGCTCATCAACTATAAACAAGAGACTTTGACATACGTATAACAACCGCTCATAGGAGCATAAGAAAAACCGGAATCGCGCTGTGGCGTAGTTCCGGTTTTTTGTTTCGAACGCTAAAAAGGGAAAGTGACGTGTTTTGCCCCAGTCGTTTTTTAGTTCTCGAAAAAGGTTTGATAAATTAAATATAAATTCAAGCAAACGACCAGTGCTGAAATGGCCCAGCCAAGAATCGTCGTAAGTTTATGATTCACTAGAGTAGGCCCCATGATGCGTTTGTTGCTCGTAAACATAACGAGTGGAATGAGGGCAAAGGCAATCCCGAATGATAAAATGACCTGGCTCCAAACGAGTGCCTTTGTAGCATTAATGCCGAAAATAATAATCGCAAGTGGCGGAATCATCGTAATGGTCCGGCGCACGTACAGGCGAATACTTTTTTGAATAAAGCCTTGCATGACGACGTCACCAGCGAGTGTACCGACAGATGAACTTGCAAGACCAGCGATTAATAAGCCGAGACCAAATGAAATGGCGGCAGTTGGGCCTAAAAGCTCGTGGAATGAATTGTAGGCGACATCTAAGTCTTCGATATGAAGGCCGCGTGTATGGAAGGTGGCAGCGGCAATAATAAGCATTGCCATATTGATAGCACCTGCGACAATCATCGCGAAAATAATATCGATTAATTCAAAGCGGAAAACACGTTTTTTCAGCTCCGGTGTTTCTGCTTTTACACGATGCTGTGTCAGCGATGAATGTAAGTAAATCGCGTGTGGCATCACTGTCGCACCAAGAATCCCTGTAGCAAGTAATAATGAATTGACGCCATCAAAGGCAGGGAATAGGCCACCTACAACGTCACCAACATTTGGATCGGCGATAAATAACTGTACCGCAAATGCGAGCACGACCATAACAACCATTGCTGAAACACCAGCCTCAAAGGCACGTACGCCACGGCGCTGTAACTCTAAAATCGCAAATGAGCCAATCGCGGTAATAATGGCCGCTGGAATCATCGGAATGTTAAATAATAAATATAAACCAAGTGCTGCACCGATAAACTCTGCTAAATCAGTCGCCATAATGACCAATTCAGCTTGAATCCATAGCATGATAGAAGTTTTTTTTGAAAAGTTCTCACGCGCTACTTCGGGTAAGTTTTTGCCAGTCGCAATGCCAAGTTTTGCAGAGAGTGATTGAATAAGCACTGCCATCAAATTAGAGATGACAATAACCCATAGTAATAAATAGCCGTATTCAGAACCTGCAGTAATATTCGTTGCAAAGTTACCAGGATCAATATAGGCAACCGCAGCGATAAAAGCAGGTCCGAGGAATGGCAAAATTCTTTTGAATCCTTTGACGTTCCCATTCAATACAGCTTCAGCAGAAGGACGTTTATAAGGATGGAAAAGTGGAATCTTCATTTGAGCCATTGTAGTTTCCTTCTTCCTTTATTTTTTCTTATAGTACAAAAAGTTTCCTTTGGGAAAATTATAGTTACAGTCTACTGCTAATCTTAAAATTTGTAAAGTCCTACTTTAATGGACAAAATCCACATACCATGAGTCCGGGTACATCCTTTGAAAAGCAACACGTTTTACGAACAGGCACATTGATTAGAGAGGATGGATGCACACCATTTGTATAGCGATGCCAGATAGAATGTTCAGAAATACCTTGCCAGACGTCCTCTGCCTCTAAAATATCAACGATTTCACGTGCGGTATCATGCGTTAATGGATTTTGTAGTAGCGTATGAAAATGCCACAGCATATAGCCGAAAATATTTTCCCAAATAAGAAGCGGAGAAATCGCTGTAATGGCGCGCAGTGCTTTGACAACTGGCAGGCATTGCTCATGTAAAATTGTATGAATGGCCTCGTAGCGCTCATCCTCATCGACGAAATCCCAGTCGTCACTATTAGCCGTTATAGAGAGGGAGCGGCGCCCGTATTCTTCGCGTGCAATAAAACCAATAGCCGAAAAATCGCCTTGCCAAACTTCCTCGTAGGCCGTCATCATATAAAATTGCATGGAAATAAACATGCCGTAGCGCTTTGTAAAGTAAGAAAGTGCTACCGTTTCATTTGTGTTATCACTGAAAACTTGAGCCATTCTCAGCAAATCTAATTTGAAATTCTCATTTAGAACGTCTTCTAAAGAGAAAAGTTTTTGTTCCATTTCATCGGGGTAAATACTGTATGAATGCAGTTGTATCAACTGGTCACGCGATAATGCTGACATAGAAAAATCTCCACCTTTATAAAAAATTTAAACTATTTTCTCAAATAGTCTTGACTATTCAATTGAGAAAGATTATCATTATCACATAAAGAAAAACTCCTTCTCTTCAATTGCAACTTTGAGAAGATTCATGATTAGCTACTTTTCTCCAAATCTTAGTTAATCTACGTACTATTCTTAACCCCCCTCAAAAGTTTTGAATAGAACGAACACTCCCGGAACGCTCGGTTTTCGCCAACCATAGCGTTCTTTTTTTGTGCGTAAAAAGGACGCTTAATGGACCTTCTTTTTCAGTAGCATTGTATGATAACTATGAATAAACATGCCAAGAATAATAACGACAAGACCGATAAGTGCCATTGTCGATGGTAGCGCGACATTTAATAAAATCATTTCACCGATAATAACAAAAATAATTTCAGCAGATTGTGTGGCTTCAACCGCCGCGAGCTTTCCTTGGTCACTACGCACCCGATCGGTCGCAATGAAAAATAATACGGTCGCTACAATGCCCGAGCTGATCGCGACAATAAATGAATTGATGACTTGACTCATTGACGGGAACCCGACTGTCATCAGCGCATAAATCGCCATGACTATCCATGCAGGCATCGATGCAATCGTCATGCCGAGAACACGGCTAAAGGTATCAAGACGTCCATCACAAAGGTCCATCATTTTACGATTGCCGAGTGGGTAAGCAAACGCAGCAATGAGGACAGGGATTAATCCAAGCAGTAAATCTTTAGAGCCGACAGAGGAGATGCTCGGAATTTGAATCAAGACGATACCGACTAAAATAATACAGGAAATGCCGAGTGACGTAACGGGAATCTGTTGCCGTACCTTTTGACCAGTTGCTGTATGTATAAAAAACAGTGGTGCGAGTAGCACCCCGGCAACAATCGTAAACTGCCATGTACCGGATACGAGCCAGCCTGGACCATATGCGGCTGCAAATGTGAGCGGTGCATAAAATAAAACGAAGCCTACAAAGCTCCACAGTAACCACTGTATGGGAGCTTTTTTCATTTCAGTCGTCATCGGTTTTACATTATGCTGCATGGCGACAATGATAAATAAAAAAGGTAGCATAAAGAAATAACGTAGCGATGAACTCCAAAGCCAGCTACCACCATCAAGCTCCATCGCATGATTTAAAATGAACGTCACCGCAAAAAATAATGCGGCGAGTACACCAAGAAGAATTTCAAACATCAACATACTCCTTTCATGAATTAACAGTGGATTAGCATTAGTGTACACAAAAATAATCGACATGTATTGTAAATGTCGAAAAATACAGATAATGATGTGCATAAAAATGAGGCTAGGACATACGTCGGAAACAACCGCTTGAGCATAAGAAAAACCGGAATCGCGCTGTGCGGTTCCGGTTTTTCGTTGCGAACGCTAAAAAAGCAACATGACGTGTTTTGTCCCAGCCTCTCTTTATAGGTTAAGCTTGTGCCTCGTAAAGTTTGATCATTTCAATCATTACTTCCGTTGCTTTAACCATTGTTTCAGCTGACACGTATTCGTATTTACCGTGCATATTTTCGCCGCCAGCGAAAATATTTGGTGTCGGTAAGCCCATATAAGAAAGTTGAGAGCCATCTGTACCACCGCGAATTGGTTTTACGATTGGTGTAATACCTAAATTTGTCATCGCTTTGTGTGCGATATCAACGATATGTTTTACAGGTTCAATTTTGTCGCCCATATTGTAATATTGGTCGCCCATATCAAGTACGACAGCATCAGCGCCATACTCGGCTTTTAACTGCTCAGCGGCTTGTTGTACAAGTGCTTTTTTCGCTTCAAATTGGTCATGGTCGTGGTCACGGATAATATATTCCATTTCCGTTTTTTCGATGGTGCCATTGAATTCCATTAAGTGAATGAAACCATCGCGGCCGTCTGTTAATTCAGGAACCGCATCTTTAGGCATCATTTCTTGGAATTTAATCGCAGCAGTAATTGAGTTTACCATTTTATTTTTAGCTGAACCAGGGTGTACATTTGTACCGAAAGTTGTGACTTTCGCGTACGCTGCATTGAAGCTCTCATATTCTAATTCACCTAGTGGACCACCATCCATTGTATAAGCGAAATCCGCATTAAAGCGTTTGACGTCAAATTTATGTGGGCCACGACCGATTTCCTCATCTGGTGTGAAGCCAACGCGTAGCTCGCCATGTTTGATTTCTGGATGTTGAATTAAATATTCCATTGCTGTCATAATTTCAACGATACCGGCTTTATCATCTGCGCCAAGTAATGTTGTACCGTCTGTTGTGATGAGTGTTTGACCAACATAACCTGCAAGCTCAGGTGACATAGAAGGTGATAGTACGACGTCGTCATTTAATTGTAAATCGCCGCCGTCATAGTTGTCCCAGCGCTTTGGATTCACGTTTGTGCCAGTGAAATCTGTTGCAGTATCAACATGTGCTAAGAAACCGATTGTTGGGATTTCTTTGTCTGTGTTTGCTGGTAGTGTCGCAAATAAATAACCATATTCATCTACAGTTACATCTTGCATGCCAATTTCTTTTAGCTCTGCTTCAAGTAAGTGTAGTAAATCCCATTGTTTTTTCGTTGATGGTGTTGTTTCGCTCGCTGCATTTGATTGCGTATCAACTTTTGCGTAGCGCACTAAGCGTTCAATAACTGTTTCTTTCATTCTTAAAAACCTCCTAATAAATGACGAATGTAGCTTTATGACGTAATTTTACAAAAATAAAGACTATTCTAACGTTATTCTAACACTTTATTTGGCAAACCGAAATAACTTACGATACTTAGGCTAAATAAAAGCGCTGCGCAATAATAAGGCGTCATGATGAGCGCATTTAGGTTACTAAGTGGCGTAATGAAGTTGTTGATGGCAAACAGTAAATTAGCTGAGGCAAAGGACAGTGTTGCGGTAATGATCATCCATTGACGTGTGTGGAAAGAGGCCCAAAGCATCGTTAATGTAATCGCAATGTAGAGGCTAATAACTAGACTAAGCATATAGAGGTGATCTTTCATGATGTTGCCAACGACCCAACCGATAATAATCGCTGCAACCATCACAAGTGCGATGAGCAGGGATTTAGGTGGCGTTTTCCATGGCATCGTGAAAAATGCTCGAAGAAAGTATAGTTGACCGGCGGCGAAAAACATTAAGCTAAACACTAAGTATGGCAGTGTCGCCGTCCCGCAAGTAATCAAAATTAGCGCTACAATAACCGAACGTGAGTAGCTCTCCTGTCGTAGATCATGGAAGCGGTATGCAAGAAGAATGATGAAGAGCATCGGAATAACCTTGAAAATTTGCTTGATGAAATATGCTTCATCAAGCGGCATAAAATGTACAGCATACATTGCCGATGCAATTGCGCCAATGATATAGAAGGTTTTCATAAACATTCCTCCATTCAAAAGCGAATTAGTTGTTTTATTCCCGAAATACCTCTAAAATGAAACTTTTTACATACATATTCCGTATAAAAAGTATCGAGATTTGGGAGGGAACTAAAAATGATTATGACGTTTGTTATTGCAGCAATTTTTGCGGCGATATCCGCCATTTTAATCGTACCTTTGACGGGCAAAACAAAGGAAGGCGATTTTAAATGGGGCTTTAAGGCAGCGTTTTTCGGCGGGGTCTTTGTCCTCGCATTTATCGTGTTCGGACTTATTTTCTACATTACAAAGATTGACCAAAACTGGACAGCACTATGGCCAGCATTTTTCATTCTAGCAATTATCGGTAGTGCATTTTCTGCTGGTCTGGAGCAAAAGGTGAAGTTGGTCGTTGGGGTAGCGAGTGTATTATTTGCAGGCTATATGCTACTTGCGCCAATGCTAAATGCGAATGATAAATATGACTCAGCAAAAATGGCGACGAAAACAGAGCTAAAAGCATTCGATGAAACGAAAACGCCAGCGAGTGTGCCACCAAAATATGCACGTAATAAGATGAAAAAGGCCTTTAGTCAAGTGCCGAATACAAGTTATTATGAGCTAGGCAATTTACAAATTCAAAAGGTAAACGGTGAGTTTGTCTATATTGCGCCAGTCGAGTTCTCAGATTTCTGGAAATGGTTTAAAGGGAATACATCACCAGGTTACTTTATGGTGAGTGCTACGGATTCATCAGCTAATCCGAAATTCGTCAAATCAGAAATGAAGTATGCAGAGTCTGCGTACTTAAATAACAATGTCGAGCGTTATATGCGTCTGCATAATCCAACGAAAATTTTCAACGGCGATGTTCAACTTGAAGTCGATGATGACGGTAAGCCGTACTATATCCGCACATATGGTGAATTTATCTCGGCACGTAACGGCTTTGCGCCAAAAGGGATTGTTATGGTAGATGCGGCGTCAGGGAATATTAAAACGTATGCACTAAAAGACGTACCAGCATTTATTGACGGCGCGGTGTCACCAGAAGCGGTGAGCCTACAAAATAGCTACTTCGGTAAATATGTACATGGTTATTTCAATACGATTTTCGGTAAACGTGACATCAAGCTTCCTTCAGATGAAGGGACAGAAGCAAATGTAAGTCCTGTATTTGATGAAAAAGGGGATATGTATTATTTCACTGATTTCACAAGTCCAAAAGAGGGCGTGGACTCAATGCTTGGCTATTCATTAACGAATGCACGTACAGGCGAGGCCACGTATTATACAGGGAATAAAGACGAAGCGTATATGGATTCAGAAGGTGCGCTTCAAGTAGTTGAGAAGAAATTTGTTGAGAAGAAATGGGAGGGCTCTATGCCACTTCTTTATAACTTTTATGGTGAGGCAAGCTGGCTAGTGCCAGTGCTTGATTCAAATGGCTTCTTACAAAACTACTACATCGTGTCAGCAGCAAATCCTGAGATTGCCGTAACAGGCGCTACACCAAATGAAGCACTGCGTCAGTATAAAACCGTGCTAAGTCGTACTGGCTCATCAAGTACAGTAAATGGTAGCTCATCACAGGAAGAAAAAACAGCGACAGGTAAAGTGGTGCGTGTCTATAAGGAACAAAATGGTGACTTCACGAATGTTTCCTTCTTATTAGACAATGGCGATAATTATATCGTGTCAACGGAAGTTGCACCGCTTGCAGTTTATTTACAGGAAAAAGACAAGGTAGAAGTAACATATATTAATTCTGCAGATGTCTTCCTACCAGTAAAAGAATTAAAAGTGGATGGCTTACTAGAAAAAGAATAAGCAAAAAAGAGGCTTTGACATACGTGTAGCAACCTCTTATGTAAGCATAAAAAAACCGGAATCGCGCTGTGGCGCGGTTCCGGTTTTTCATTGCGAACGCGAAAAAAGGAAAAGACGTGTTTTGTCCGAGTCTCTTTTTTAATGCGCTTATTTCCACGTAAAGCCTTTTGAAGCTAAGAAGTCCTTCATATGTGGACGCTGTTGTTTCACTAAGTAATCTGCCATTTGACGTGTCCAGTTTTCATTCTTTTGGTTGGCATTACGGTTTAAGTAATAGTTATTTAAGTCTTCATCATATTGAGATAAAAGCGCATCATACTTTTCAACATCATAGCCATTTTCGTGGACGATAGCATCGATTGGTAGACGTGGTTTTGAATCATTTGTTTTTGTCGGTGTACCAAGTGTCATCGCAAACATTGGGAACACGTACTCAGGCAGGTTAAATAGCTCGCTAATTTCTGCGGCTCCTGTACGTGCACCACCGATATAGCAAATGCCATAGCCTTCTGATTCAGCGGCTACAACGAAGTTTTGTGCGAATAAGCCAACATCATTGACACCAACTAAAATGTTTTCGGCTGTATCTGCCGTAATATCGACACCGTATTTTTGACCAGCGATTTGTAGGCGCTTGAAGTCGACGCAAAATAAGAGTGAGGCGCCAGCAGTTTTGAATTGGAAGTCATTTTTTGAAAGCTCGCCGAGTTTTTGTTTTTTCTCTTCATCGGTCACATAGATGACGCTATAGGCTTGGACGAAATGAGAAGTGGCTGCCATTTGAGCGGTTTCTAACATTTCATATACTTTTTCTTTCGGAATTTCTTCGCCTGTATATTTACGCACCGATGTGTGATTGCGTAATTGTTGTTGTACATCATTCATAAAAAAGCCCCCTAGTATGTAAGTTTGTAAATCCAGTTTAACTATAACGGATTTTGCCATTTAGTGGCTACCAAAAGCGCTTTGAATTTATGAAAAAAGAGCGCTCATTTTTGAACGCTCTGTTGGTCGGTTTATAATAAGCCAAGCCATTTCCAGTAGGTTGCGCTGAATAATAATATGAGTAAATAACCGGCAATTGTAAGTGGAATCCCTGACTTTAAGAAATCTTTGACTGTAAAGGCGCCTGTACCATAAGCTAGCATATTTTGCGGGGCACTTACTGGTAACAGGAAACCAAAGCTAATAACAAATTGTTGAATTAGGACAAAGCCGATAGCATCTGCAGGGAGTTGAATCGTTGTTGTGAGGGCGATTAAAATTGGAATGAGCGCAGACGATAAGCTCGTTGCACTCGCAAAGCCTAAGTGAATCAAAATATTAAAGGCACTTACTAGCGCAATTGTTGAAAGAATTGGCATATGTTCAAGGCCAAGTGAACCAAATACAGTGGAAGATAACCACTGAGCTCCCTGTGTATCAAGCAGTACAGTACCAAGTGCGATACCGACTGCAAAAACAATAATTGTACCCCATGGAATAAGTGCTTCAACAGACTTCCAGGATTCGAAGACACCGATTTTTGGTGTTAATAATAATGCAATCGCAAAAATTGTGACTGTTGTTGTATCGAATTGATGAAGGCGACCTTCTGTTGACCAGAAAAATAACAGTAGTAGTGAAATGACAATTAGGCGAATTTCAGTAGCTTTTAATTTACCTAATTCATCGAGCTGCTGTCTAATAACATCCTTGCCGCCTTCAATGACATTTGTTTCAGGTTTGATAAGCTTGATCATCACGAAAAATAAAATAACGGACATAATGAGTGAGAACGGAGCGGCATAAAGGAACCATTGACTCCATGACACATCAACATTAAATTCTTTATTAATAAAGCTGAGTGCAACCATGTTTTGTGCGGCAGCGGTTTTAATACCGACATTCCAGATGGATACGGATTGGACGGCTGTAATAACGAGTAATGCGGCAAGTCTACTATTTTTAGCAAGTCCAAATGCAGCAACCATTCCGAGTAAAATAGGTACAACAGCGCCAGCTCGTGCGGTAGCACTTGGCACGAAAAATGCTAAAATAATTGATACTAAAATGGCGCCAAAAACAATGTTTTTTGTTTTAGTATTAACAATATTTAAAATCCATAATGCTAAGCGTTTATGCAGGTTTGTCGCTTGCATCGCTGCTGCTAAAAACAGTGCAGCGGCAACGAGGGCAACAGCAGAATTAGAGAAGCCTCCTAAAATCATTTTTAAGGCACCAGCAGTTGTATACGTAGCAGAAGGGTCTTCAATTGTTGGCGCAAAGCCAAGTGAAATTGCTGTAATCGCAATAATCATTGCGGCGCTAACTGGATAGGATACAGCCTCTGTCACCCATAAAATAACGGCAAATGCGAGGATGGCAAGACTGCGTTGACCAGCAATTGGGACATCGCCGTTATTCGGAAGAAATGTAATGATAATGAGAGCAAGAAACGCTAAAGCAATCCATAATCCTTTTAAATTCTTTTTCTCTTTTTTTTCAGACATAGCATATAACACCTTCCTTTTACTTACAATTATAGGCTGTTTAAGGGATGTAATTTTGTGCAAAAGTTAAAACTTTCGTAACAGCAGTCGTTAACGAGCGAAAGAAGTATGTTTTTTAGCGGATATGTGCATATATTTCTTATAAAGACAGTAAATTTTAAAAAATTAGAAAATTCTGTTGACGCGTATGTGTAAGTTCGTTATACTGATGTACAATCAGATGGAACAAAAAAATCAAATCATATACCTTTATCAAGAGTGGCGGAGGGAATAGGCCCTGCGATGCCCGGCAACCAGTATTTTTACTACGGTGCTAAATCCTACAGATTGAATCGGATCTGAAAGATAAGGGGAGGACTATTGCTTATACAACCCTCTTCTTATGAAGAAGGGTTTTTTATTTTTCCTTCTTTCTCCCGATGTTCCATCGGAAAATTTTAGGAGGAAATGAATATGACAGAATTTCAAAAAGAAACAATCGCAATCCATGGTGGCCAAACGCCAGATCCAGAAACAGGTGCTATCGCAGTACCGATTTATCGTACAACGGCCTATAAGTTTAATGACTCTGAACATGCGCGTAAGTTATTCGCATTAGAGGAGCCGGGAAATATTTATTCTCGTATTATGAATCCAACAGTCGATGTATTTGAAAAGCGTGTCGCACTTCTTGAAGGTGGCACAGCAGCAGTAGCGCTATCATCAGGTATGGCGGCCATTGCGTTCTCGATTTTAAATATTGCGCGTGCGGGGGACCATATCGTTGCAGCTAATAGTCTATATGGTGGTACATATAATTTATTTGCCAACACACTGCCTCGCTACGGCATTACAGCGACCTTTGTAGATGAGCGTCATCCAGCTGAGTTTGAAGCGGCGATTCAGGAAAATACAAAAGCGATTTACGCTGAAACAATTGGGAATCCAAGTCTTACCATTGCTGATTTAGAAGCATTAGCAGACATTGCACATAAACATGATATTCCATTAATTATTGATAATACATTCGCATCACCAATCGGTTCAAATCCAATCGAATTCGGTGCAGACGTAGTTATTCACTCTGCGACAAAATGGATTGGTGGCCATGGTACAACGATTGGTGGCGTTGTTGTCGACGCGGGTAAATTTGATTGGACGCGTGGTAAATTCCCAGATTATACAGAGCCAGATGCTTCATATCATGGGATTCGTTACGGTATTGATGCAGCGAGTGCCGCCTTTGCGACGCGCCTTCGTGTCATTTTATTACGTGATTTCGGTCCGACATTAAGTGCAGATGCTGCATTCAACTTTATTCAAGGTTTAGAGACGATTCATTTACGTGTACCTCGTCACAATGAAAATGCCGCAAAAGTTGCTGCATTTTTAGACGGGCATGACAAGGTAGAATGGGTTCGCTACAACGGTCTTGAAACGAGTGAAAATGCTGCACTTGCAAAAAAATATTTAAAAAATGGTGCCGGCTCCGTATTAACATTTGGTATTAAAGGGGGACGCGAGGCAGGTCGTCAGTTAATCGATACAGTTGAATTATTCTCACATGTCGCAAATGTTGGCGATGCGCGTTCACTAATTATCCATCCCGCATCGACAACACATCAGCAACTAAGCGCAGAAGAATTAATTGCTTCAGGCGTGCCTGAGGAACTTGTGCGTTTATCGATCGGTTTAGAAAACGCCGATGACATTATTGCAGCGCTTGAAAAAGCATTCGCAAGTATTTAAGAAATCAACTCGGCTCATTTGCCACCAACAGAAAAAATGGCTAACTCATTCGTTTGTCCATTGAACACTTTGTGACCGCCTAGAGGAGACAATTGTCCATCGAAGAAAGAATTTTCTTGAAATTATGCACCTTATCGTCTAAACTAAGTATAATTGTTTCTAATGAAGGAACATTTGTACTCTCCGTAAGTACAAAAAGAGCGTTTAGAAGAAAAAGCATTTGGAGGCGAACAAATATGACATCAGTCAAGGCAGCAATCTTAGGTTTCGGTACGGTTGGACAAGGCATTTACAACATCGTTCATGAACGTCGTGAGCATTTCAAACAAACGTTAGGCGTAGAAATTGAAGTCGCAAAAATTTTAGTGCGTGACGCATCAAAAGTACGTGAAGGTATTGATTCTTCACTATTTACAGAGTCATTTGACGATATTTTAGCGATTCCAGATTTAGAGGTCGTGTTTGAAGGTATT
>ERZ808028.1133-NODE-1133-length-17378-cov-5.186637_pt1 | contig 17378 bp, 14 predicted proteins | sample MGYA00380184_ERZ808028 | MGnify/ENA primary metagenome ERZ808028 (study PRJEB31490, sample SAMN06133397) | mouse gut metagenome | isolation source: J8_1 | host: mice | place: China: Chengdu | collected 2015-05 ...
GAAAAGCCGTATGCGTTAATAGCGCACGTACGGTTTTGTATAGGGGTATGGGGAGTAATCCCCATATCTACTAGAGCAACAGCTTTTCTTCCCTCTGCCATAGCCGGATCACTGTCTTTGTCAGAAAACAGCCTTAAATTCCGATACAGAAAATCAACCATGTCGCTTGTTCCGTTTTGATAAACACAATATTTCAACATGGTCTGTGGGACCGTGTTTTCTTTTATCAGTGTTTCTTCCCTGGCAAAATCGTTCTCTGTGTTGTCGCTGATCAAAATTATATCAAATGGATACTCCACGTCTAATTGCCTGTTTTGATAATCGCTCAGCATGAATGCAAGAGAGCTTCCTGTCAAAGCAAACATAAATAACAGGCTCAGCGTCCCCAGTACAAAACATGTATTTCGGATTTTGGAGGAAAATTGACGCATTAAAAACAAACAGTCCTTTTTATAAATGAGGCGTCCTTTGCTTTTGAGATATTTCATCAGAAAAGCGGAAAGCCCCAGATAGAAAAAGTAAAATGTAAAGGCAAGCCCGATCATTTCAAATACTGCCGTCCACTTTGTCATCCTGCCGGTAAAAATAAGAAAATATAAAAGAAATATATTTCCTGCGGAGAGAAAGAACAGCCATTTCCATATAGTGTTTCTTTTCCCGTTTACGGTTTCGTTTTGCTTATCCATGTTCATGAGGCTGATGATTTCCATATGGGAAAATTTTTTTCTGTCTCGAAATAGAGCGATCACAAAACACGCTCCGTACAGGATAATTGTCAATAAGATACTTTCCGGTGATACTTCTATATTTACCCTGTAATTTTTTCCGATACTCTTGTAAAAGATCCAAAACAAGATCTGTTGTAACCCGCTGCCCAAAAGCAATCCGGCAAAAAGGGCGCATATGCCAAGACAGAGATTTTCTTTCATATAAAGGGCTGCAATTTGCTTTTTCCTCATTCCCGACAATAAGTAAACGGCAAATTCCCGGCTTCTTTTTTCCAAAATAAAACGCGTCATATAGTTTATCAGCCATGCAACGATCATGAGGATCGCCGCTGTGGAAACTGCCATAAAAGTGATCAGCATAGTTCCTGCGGTCGAAAGCTCTTCGCCTTGTCCGAAATGGATCATCTCGTAGATATCTTTTGAAAACAGCAGGGATTGAAAGGAAAAAGTCAGAGCTGTTATCATACACAAAGTCAAAAAATAATTCAGATAGTCTTTCCATGATCTGCGGGCATTTCGCAGGGCAAGTTTATTCAGCATAAATATCACCGCCTCCGATCTTGGACTGCATCTCGAGAATACGGTTTAAATACTCTTTTTTACCCATATTTCCCCGTTCTAATGCAGAGCATATTTTACCGTCATTTAAAAATAAAATTTTTTCACAGTAACAGGCTGAAAATACATCGTGCGTTACCATTAAGATCGTTGCGCCTAACTCTCTGTTCATGATCTGCAAAGTATGGAGAAGCATGGCGGATGAGTTTGAATCCAGCGCCCCCGTCGGCTCATCGGCAAGGATCAGTTTCGGATCATTGACAAGTGCCCTTGCACAGGCAGCCCGCTGCTTTTGGCCGCCGGACACTTCATACGGGAATTTGCTTAATATGTCGCAGATATGTAAAGTTTCCGATATATTCTTTACCCTGCTTTCCATTTCTTCTTTTGAACGGGTTTTGCCCGTTTTCCTCCGGCACAGGATCATGGGAAGCATAATGTTTTCCTCAATACTCAATGTATCCAACAGATTATAGTCCTGAAAGACAAATCCAAGATTTTCCTGCCGGAAATCTGACAATTCCTCCTCTGTCATCCCCGAAATATCAGCCTTGTCATAGAGAACCTGTCCGTCCGTCATTCTGTCTATGGCAGACAAAATATTTAACAGCGTTGTTTTGCCCGAACCGGAAGCCCCCATGATCCCGATAAAAGCTCCCTTATCCACATAAAAACTTACATTGTCAACAGCGGTCACTTTCAGATTCCCTGTGCCATAATTTTTTACAAGGTTTCTAACTTCTATAAAGTGATTTTTTGTCATCATATCCTGCCTTCCCTCCTTCCTGAAAATTGGAATTTCCGGATGTCCTCTGTGAAATCAGTACCGTCAGATATTTTTTTCGTGTTGATCCCGAAGCAGTATGGAATAGGACCAATAGATACCAATGCAGAAAAATGTGATAAAGCTGCCGACAGCCATAAAGATCAAAAGGCCGAGAACAATGCCTCCGACCAGTATTTTCTTCATTTTCAGAAATTCTTCCTGTATTTCTTTTCGCACTTCTTCCGCAAATACAAGTTCTTTTTTCCGAAAGACCCTGTAAGGATTTTGTTTCAAAGCAATATAGATCATAATGGCAAGCAATAACATAATGGATATAGTTGTGAGTACAGGCGCAACACTGAAAGCAAAAAAATAATGTTCCGTGGAAGTATAGGATACTGCATTGCAGCCCAGTGCGATTCCGCACGCCGCAGCCAACAGCAAAAATTTTCTTTTATAATATAGAAGGAAACCGTTTGCCATTTCCCTGCTCACATAAAATCCGTTCGTTTCCTCCTGTGATATCTTTCCATGATCCGAGCCGATTGCGATCGCCCTGTCATCGATCAACAGGTCGTCCAGTTTTACCTGAAATATTTTGCTGATCAGGATTATTTTTTCTGTCTCGGGATAACCATTGTTATTTTCCCATTTGCTTATCGCCTGTCTGCTCGTATTTAATTTTTCTGCCAATGCCTCCTGTGAAAGTCCCTGTGATCTTCTCAATCTAAACAGCTTTTCTCCGAATGTCATGATTTTTTCCTCCCTGTTCTTGTCCATAGTAGCATAGTGGTTTGAAATGTCTATCATTCAGCTCTGTCAATTCCGCAACTTTAAGTTGCTGTCGGCTGTTTTATATAAAGTATATCAAAAACGGTCCACAGATTTTAGAGATTCTTTAGAGATTATTCTGGTATGCTTTACATACGGATAAGGTGTTGATCGCGGGACATGCCAGCCAGGTGGACGTTTCGTGCGGATGTTTATCTATAGCAGACGAAAAATAAGTTTATCGTTTGCTATATATCAGGGAAAGCCGGGAGGGGAATGCAAATGCATTGTGACAGATGGAAAAAGAGAAAAATAACGATAGTTATGATATGCATATGTCTTTTTTGGACAGTCGGCTGCGGCGGGGCGGATACAGAGAAGGGTTCGGAAGATGCAAAAAGCGATCCGGGTACGGGCGGCGTAGGCAGATATATGGAGGATATTCGTGAGATCCCGGAAAAGATCAATCGGAACGGCGGGATGAACATGCTCTCGGACGGTTCCATGACGGTCATCAGCTTTAACAGCGGGCTTTTTCGCTCCGCAGATCAGGGGGTGAGCTGGCAGCAGGAGGATACGCCCTGGTTTCCGATGATGCAGGATGTGTACGCGCTGGCGGCGGTGATGGCGCCGGACGGGACTGCGGCGATCAGCTGTTCGGGCAAGATGCCGCAGGCGGCGAGAGATGCGCTCTCTTCGCCGCTGCCGGATGACTGGGAGGGAAACTACTGTATTTTTGCGTTTCCGGGCGGAGAGATCAGCGTTGTGGATTTCGGCTTCACACAGGAGGACGGGAGCTGTATCAGTTCGTTTGCCTTTCGGGAGGATGGCAGGCTGTTTGCCGGGGATATGAACGGCAAGATCTACGAAGTGGATATGGAACATGAGAGCGTAAAAGAACTTTTTATGATGGAGCAGGAGATGGGCTGTATCGGGTTTTGTGGCGATATTCTGCTGGCGGTGGGTTCGGATGGACTGTATCTGTACGATCCGGAAAAGATGGAACCTCTGCCGCAGGATGCGGCGGCGGATGACTTTATCAAAAGGCTGCTGTCGGACGGGACAGTGCGCTATACCGGCGGTGGCTATCCCCTCGCCGTGTTCGGCGGGGAGGACAATATCATATATATAGCCTGTGTGGAGGGCTTGTACCGGCATGTACTGGGCGGGAGCGCGATGGAACAGATCATAGACGGGGCGCTCAGCACCTTCGGGGATAATGGCAGCATTTACGCGGCGAGGACACTGGATGAACAGGAATTCCTCGTGCAGTTTGATCACGCGGGCGGGCTGGTGCGCTACTATTTTGACGAGACGGCTGCCTCCATGCCGGACAAGGAGATCAGGATCTATTCCCTGGAGGAGAACAGATCCGTCCGGCAGGCGGTGACCTCCTTTAAAAAGTCCCATACTGACATGTATGTCAGATATGAGACAGGGATGGACGGCGAGAGCGGCACGACAAGGGAGGATGCCGTGAAGCAGTTAAATACCCGTATCCTGTCGGGGGAAGGACCGGATGTGATCATTCTGGACGGGTTGCCGATGGATTCCTATATAGAGAAGGGACTGCTGGCTGACCTCAGTGAAGTGATGGAGGCACAGGAAGGGGAAGGCGAGTTGTTCTCCAATCTGACGGAGAGTTTCCGCAGGGAGGACGGGACACTTTACGCCATGCCTTTATGCATACAGGTGCCGCTGTTGGCAGGTGACAGTGATGTCATAAATGGAATGGAAGATCTGGAGAGCTTTGCGGATGCGATGGAGAGGCTCAGAGCGGAAAACCCGGAGGGAGGGCTGCTAGGAATCTACGACGCGGACGCGATGCTCAGGCTGTTCGGGATGGTATCCTCCCCCGCATGGACCGACGAGGCGGGACAGATCGACAAAGAGGCGGTGGAAGCATTCCTGATGCAGATGAAGCGGATCTACGATGCGGAGTATGCGGGGGCGCTGCCCGGGGAGATCGAGGCTTTGCAAGAGGAGGACGACGAACTGATGCAGTACGGCTTCGATCCGTCAGAGCAGAAGATGGAGGCGTGCAACAATGTGCTGAACATCAGACGGGGCTATGCGAAACTTGCCTGCGGCTATGTGGACGGCATCCAGATCTGTCTGGATAACGTAACAAGTGTTATTGATCTGGAGGAAAATATGGGGTACAGGAATTTTTCCGGTCAGGCGCAGAATGTATTTATACCGAAGGTGATGGCGGGCATGAGCGCGAAGTCGGCGGAGCCGGAGGCGGCGGAGGAGTTCATTAAGACTATGTTTTCCCCGGAGGTGCAGAAGAATATATACGAAGGCTTTCCGGTGAACAGGGCGGCTTTCGCGGACTGGTTCGATTTCCTCGAGCCGGATGAGGAAAACGGCTCCATGACGATGATAAACAGCGACGGCTCGGAGGAAGAACTGGTGCTGCACTGGCCGGATCAGGCGGAGGAAGCAGATTTTACCGGGCTGGTGCAGAGGCTGAGCGTGCCGGCGGCGGAAGAGGAACAGCTCAGTGAACTGGTTTATGAGGCGGGGGTAAAAGTGCTGGAGGAAGAGGTAAGTGCGGAGGAGGCTGCGGATGAAATCGTTAAGAAGGCGGCGATCTATCTGGCGGAATAGTAAAGCGTGGATCGCGTTTCTGCTGCCCAGTTTTCTGGGGGTGGCGGTGTTTGTGCTGGTTCCCTTTCTGGATGTGGTGAGGCGTTCCTTTGTGACGGCGGTGACGCAGGAGTGGGCTGGAATCAATAACTACTGTAATGTATTTGAGAATCAGGCTTTTCGCCTCGCTATACATAACACGGTGCGCTTTACGGCGGTTTGCCTGCCGCTTTTGATCGGGCTGGGGCTTTTTCTGGCGGTCTGGCTCAGCAGGCTGAAACGGATACAGTTTATCAAGTCACTGTTTTTGTTTCCGCTCGCCATGCCCGCTGCCACGGTGGTACTGATCTGGAAGATGATCTTTTCCGAACAGGGATTTTTAAACGGAGCGCTGCAGAGGTTTGGTATTTTGCCGGAGGGCATGCTGATAGACTTCATGGGAACAGAGGCGTCCTTCTGGGTGCTGGTGTTCAGCTACGTCTGGAAGAATCTGGGCTATACGATAGTGCTCTGGCTGGCGGGGATTTTTGCCGTGCCCGGCGATATGTGCGAGGCGGCGCGGGTGGACGGGGCGAGCGAGAGGCAGGTTTTCAGGAAGGTGATCTTTCCCAACCTGAAAAGTTCACTGTATACGATCACAGTGCTGTCCTTCTTAAATTCTTTTAAGGTGTTCCGGGAGGCTTATCTGGTGGCGGGCTCCTATCCCCATGAGGATATGTATCTGCTGCAGCATCTGTTCAACAACTGGTTTGTCAATCTGGAGCTGGATAAGATGGCGGCTGCGGCGGTGTGCGTCGGGACGGTGCTGTTTCTGATCATACTGCTGCTGCAGAGGCTCTGGAGGCAGGAGGAGAGCTGGTAGAGATCAAGGATAAAAATCTCGATTTTTGTAAGGCGTGGACAGAGGATGAAAAATATAACGGCTATGCGGAGAAAACTGCAGAAAATTTTGATAAAGGCTGTGCTTCTCGCGGCAGGGCTCCTGTTCTGTGCGCCGGTGCTGTTTTTGATCAGCGGCTCCATCATGAGCAGGTATGAGTTGAGCCAGAGCCTGCTGCCGCTGATGACGGGGCAGGAGGAACTGATCACATGGGCATTTTTTCCGAGATACCCAACCTTTGAGCATTATGCGCGGATTCTGTTCCAGACGCCGCAGTTTTTTGTGGTGTTCTGGAATTCCATGAAGATGGTGTGCCTGATCCTTATAGGGCAGTTTTTCATCGCAGTGCCGGCGGCCTGGGCTTTTGCGGTCTATCCCTTTCGGGGACGGAAGCTTTTGTTTACGCTGTATATCGTGCTGATGCTGATGCCCTTTCAGGTGACGATGCTGTCCAGCTATCTGGTGCTGAACCGTCTGGGACTGTTGAATACCCACGGCGCGATCATTTTGCCCGCCGTCTTTTCCGCCTTTCCGGTATTTCTGATCTACCGGGATTTCTGCAATCTGCCGAAAGGGCTGATCGAGGCGGCGCGGATAGACGGGGCGGGAGAGTGGATGATCTTTCGCAAGATCGGGCTGCCCCTCGCCTCCGGCGGCATTTTATCGGCGGGCGTGCTGGGATTTCTGGAGTACTGGAGCCTGATCGAACAGCCGTTAGCGTTTCTGGAGGACCAGACGCTTTGGCCGCTGTCCTTGTATCTGCCGGAGATCGGGCCGGAGCAGGCGGGATATTCTTTTGTGGCGGCGGTGATCACACTGATCCCGGCGGTGTTTGTATTTCTGGCAGGGCGCGAATATCTGGAGCAGGGCATCACGGCGTCGGCGGTGAAGGGCTGACGGGAGGAAAGAGGATTCTATGGAAATTTTAAAAAAGCAAAAGAAAGTATTGATCATATTCGGCGTTTTTCTCATCTTTATGTTTGCCTGTACGTTGATCTCCAGAGTGGTCTATGCATCAAAGCTTCCGCAGGTGAGCGTGGCAAAACCGGGGCGTATGGCGATCAGCCATCAGGTGGAGGCGGAGGGGATCGTGCATCAGGGGCGGGAGTACGCCGTGAATGTACTGTCGGGCCTGCGGGTGCGGACGGTCTATGCCCATGTGGGCGACAGGGTGATGGCGGATTCCCTGCTGTTTGATATCGACATGGATGATCTTGAGGAGCAGATACGGGAGAAGGAGCTCGCGGTCAAAAAGCTGCAGCTTCAGATCTCGGATCAGGAGAAGAACCGGGCGCTGCAGGATCAGAAGGACGAGCTGGCGAATATCAGGGCGCAGGAGGACTATGAGAGTACGGCGGATGAAGAGCAGGTGAAGATAGACCGGGCGGAACTGGAAAAAAAGATGAAGGAGCGGGATCTGAAGGAATTAAAAGACAATTCTGTTTCGGTGACGCCCGACGCGGAGCGGAAAGCGGCGCAGGAGAGATATGATGTCTGGGCGAAGGAGGCAGAGAGACTGAAAGCGGAGATGGATGCCGCAAAGGCGGAACTGGACGCGGCGCAGGGAAAGGTGAGGGAGTTGGATGCGGGCGCTGCGGTGAAGGCTTCGGCTGCGGATGGCGGGGGAAATACCGAAAATGTACAGAGCGCCGGAAACGGAGGGGATTCTTCGGCGGCACCAGCAGATGATAAGGCGTTGAACGAGGCGAGGGACGCGGAGGCGGCAGCGAGGGATAAGTATGAGAAGGCGAAAGCGGCCTACGATGACTATATGAAAACCCCTGTGGCAAAACCCGATTACAGCGCCGAGGACGCCGCCCTCTCCGCATGGGAAAAAGAAAAACGGGCGCTGGAGGATGCGGCGAACGCGGCTGCCCTTGCGGAAAATGACGCGAGGGCGGCGAAGGAAAAGGCGATGGAAAGTGCGGGAAGAAATCTGGAGGATACGGAGGAAGAAGAGCCCTCCGACAGTTCTCTGGAGATAAACTGTCTGGAGCTTTCCGCCCTGCAGGAAGAGCTTGCCGCCTACAAAAAGGTGCTGGATGCAGACGGGCAGGTTTTCCCGGAGGCGGAGGGCATCGTCACACGGATCCAGATCAATCCCGGCGAGCGGGTGCCCGACGGTGCGGCGGTTGTCTATGCGGATCTGTCCAGTCCCATGCAGTTTTCCGTCTCCCTGACAAAAGAGCAGAAGAAGTATGTCAATCAGGGGGATGTGGCCAAACTTTCCTTAGGGAGCGGAAGAGGCGAGGAGTATCAGGTGGACTATATCGCGGAGAATGAGGCGAACCCGGAGTTGTATGAAGCGCGCATCCTGCTGGAGGAGGGCGTGGGGACGATCGGGCAGAGCGGAAAGTTTACGGTAGATGCCCAGTCGGAGACCTATCAGTGCTGTATTCCGATCGCGGCGCTGCGCGAGGACTTAAACCACAGAAAGTTTGTCTACATCGTCAGCGAGAGATCCGGCATTCTGGGGACGGAGCTGGCGGCGGAGGCGGTCTATGTGAAGGTGCTGGACCAGAACGACTCCTACGCGGCGATCGAGGAGGGCGTGATCGACAGCGAGACGGAACTGATCACCGGTTCAACAGAGGAGATCGAGGACAGGGCGGTGATCCGGTACAAAGAATAGAAAATTGAAATACATTGAAAAACAGAGTACAAAGTGCTATAATCGACATATGACGGAAACTGAGGAGGAATGATATGCCGAGACCAAAAAGATGCAGGCGAGTCTGCACAGAACCGCAGTTTATCTGCTTCTCACCTGATGGAGTCAGGCAGCCGGAGAGTGTTGTGCTTTCGGTAGACGAATATGAAGTGATCCGCCTGGTTGACTATGAGAAAAAGAGCCATGAGCAATGTGCCGCGGCGATGGACATTTCCAGAACAACGGTCACGGAGATCTATGAGAAAGCCCGATATAAGATTGCAGAATGTCTGGTTCAGGGCAAACAGCTCAGTATATCCGGCGGCAATTACAAAATCTGCCCGGGACAAAAATCCTGTTTCGGACAGCCCTGCAGAAAAGAAAAAATATTTTCAAAAAAAGGAGAACATGTTATGAAGATCGCGGTTACTTATGAAAACGGAGAAATATTTCAGCACTTTGGACACACGGAGCAGTTCAAGGTATACGATATTGAGGATGGCAAAATGGTATCTTCTCAGGTTGTAGGCTCTGATGGCGCCGGCCATGGCGCTTTAGCCGGGCTTCTTTCTGATAAGGGCATTGATGTACTGATCTGCGGAGGCATCGGCGGCGGTGCGCAGACTGCCCTCGCGAATGCAGGTATAAAACTGTACGGCGGTGTCTCGGGCAACGCAGATGCTGCGGTACAGGCGTTCCTTGACGGCAGGCTGGATTATGACCCTGATGTAAAGTGCGGCCATCATGAGCATGAGGAAGGCCATAGCTGCGGCAGCCATGGCTGCAAAGATCACGGGTGTCACTGATGGAAAGGGAAGCAATTTGCACAAAACTGCCGTTTTGGAGTAAGCTGTCCGAGAAAGAAAAAACGGTTGCACGGTGCGGCCTGACACAGCATTCCTACGAGAAAGGTGTTTATATTCTCGGCTTCAGCGATGCCTGTCTGGGCATGGTGTATATTCGCAAAGGCTCTATTCGCGTTTATATCACCTCCGAAGAAGGACGGGAAGTTACACTTTTCCATATTTCTGAGGGGGAATGCTGTGTTTTTTCTTCCGCATGTGCCATTGGAGGCATCACTCTTGATGTACAGATGATTGCAGAGAGTGAAGTGGAACTGTCGGCGGTCCACGCCGGGACGGTTGCAAAACTGATGGAGTCCAATATCCATTTTAAATGTTTCATTTATGAATTGGCCACTGCGCGGTATTCTACCGTGGTATGGGTTATGCAGCAGATCCTCTTTGCTCATTTTGATGAACGAATGGCAAGGTTCCTTCTGTCTGTTTATGAAAAGACAGGTGACAAAACCATTCGTATGACACAGGAAGCGATGGCTCAGGAAGTGAATTCTGCCCGTGAGGTCGTTGCACGGATGCTTCGGCAGTTTGCTTTTGACGGATGGATCGAACTGAAGCGGGGAGCTGTTGTGCTGAAAGATATGGATGCGCTGAAAAATCTTGCCGAATGAGACTCAGTCACAGAAACAGATCTTTCCGGGAGGTATGATAGGGGTACAAATAAAAATACTTCCAAGGAGGATTTCAATATGTCTGAACTGAAAATCACAAAAGAAAATTTCGAACAGGTGGTAAAATCTGATCTTCCGGTGCTGATCGACTTTTGGGCGGGGTGGTGCGGCCCTTGCCGCATGATGGCCCCGGTAGTGGCACAGCTCGCGGAGGAATATGCGGGAAAAGCCATTGTGGGCAAGGTCAATGTAGAGGAGGAAGCGGAACTGGCGGCGGCATTCCATGTTGCAAGCATTCCGATGTTTGCCGTTTTGAAGGGCGGCAAAGTAGTCGGCACCAAAGTCGGCGCTATGCCGAAAGAGAGTCTGGAGGCGATGTTCAAATGAGTTTTATGAATTTTTTCAAACGTCCGGATTTCAATGCAGGTTTAGAGGAATGGCACAGTCATGCGGGGGCGGTTCTGCTGGATGTGAGAACGGCCGAGGAGTACCGGCAAGGCCACATCGAAGGCAGCCTGAATGTCCCTTTACAAAATATTCAGGCTGTGAAAGATAGAATTTCTGATTTGGATAAACCCGTTTATGTCCACTGTCTCAGCGGCTCGAGAAGCGCGCAGGCGGCTTCCGTATTGAAATCGATGGGATATACCAATGTGACTAATATCGGCGGCATTCATGCTTACCGCGGAAAGGTGGTGAAGTGACACAATGAAAGTTGTTATCGTAGGAGGCGTCGCCGGCGGTGCAACCGCCGCGACCCGTATCAGAAGGCTGAACGAACACGCAGAAATTATTGTTTTTGAGCGCTCCGGCTATATTTCTTACGCAAACTGCGGCCTGCCGTATTATATCGGCGGTGTCATAGAAGACCCGGAGGAACTGACTTTACAGACGCCGGAGAGTTTTCAGGCTCGTTTCCGCATCGATGTCAGGGTAAAGCATGAGGTGATCGACATTGATGCAGAGCGAAAGATAGTGGTGGCCCGCAATTTGAAAACCGGCGAGGAATTCGAAGAAAGTTATGATAAGCTCATTCTTTCCCCCGGCGCAAAGCCTGTCCGCCCGGATCTGCCCGGAATCGACAGTGATAGGCTGTTCTCTCTGCGCACCGTGGAAGATACTTTCCGCATCCGTCGGTTTGTGGAGGAGCAGAAACCTGAGACAGCTGTCATGGTGGGCGGCGGATTTATCGGCCTGGAGATGGCGGAAAACCTCTGTGAACTTGGCATTCGGGTAACGGTTGTCCAGCGCAGTAATCAGCTGATGAATACGCTGGATTACGATATGGCTGCCTTTGTTCACAGTAAACTTCGCGCGAATGGCATCCATCTGAAGTTTCATGCAAATGTGGCCGGATTTGAGGAGACGGAAACAGGTTTGCGTATTTTGCTGAAAGACGATCAGCCGATTCCGGCAGATATGGTAGTGCTGGCGATCGGCGTCAGCCCGGAAAATACCCTTGCGAAAAAAGCCGGATTGGAACTTGGCGTAAAGGGCGCCATCGTTGTAAACGATAAGATGGAAACCTCTGTGGCGGATATTTATGCTGTGGGCGACGCCATTCAGGTCAAACATGCAGTTACCGGCAATGACGCTGTTATTTCGCTTGCAGGCCCGGCCAATAAGCAGGGGAGGATCGCAGCGGATAATATCTGCGGCCTGGACAGCCGTTATAAAGGCTCTATGGGTTCCTCTGTCATCAAGTTGTTCGATCTGACTGCAGCCAGCACCGGTTTAACGGAAAAAGCGGCAAAGGCGGCAGGGATTTCCTTTGACAGAGTTGTACTGTCTCCGGCATCTCATGCAGGCTATTATCCCGGAGCAAAAACGATGACCATGAAGGTTGTTTATGAAAGGGATACTCTGAAAATATTAGGCGCGCAGATTCTGGGGCAGGAGGGTGTGGATAAGCGGCTCGATGTATTGGCAACTGCGATCAGTGCCGGGATAAAAGCCGACGGGCTTAAGGATTTAGACCTTGCCTATGCTCCGCCGTATTCTTCTGCCAAAGACCCTGTCAATATGGCCGGATTTATGATTGAAAATATCTCCGCCGGAAAGGTCAGACAGTTCCATTGGAACGAAGTCGCAGGGCTGCCGGGAGACGGAAGCGTTACTTTGCTGGATACCCGTACTCCCGACGAATATGCACACAGCCATGCGGACGGATTTATCAATATTCCTGTGGATGAACTGCGTGAGCGTTTGTCTGAGATCGATCGTTCAAAACCTATATATGTTATGTGCCAAAGCGGGCTGCGGAGTTATATTGCCTGCCGGATCCTGTCTCAGGAGGGATACGACTGCTATAATTTTTCCGGCGGCTATCGGTTCTATTCATCCGTTCTTCAGGAGAAAGCGGCTGCAGAACAGGCTTATCCGTGCGGCATGGACCGGTGAGGGGGCAAGATCCGCATTTTAAGAATTCGCCATCACTTTAATACTGGAAAGCCCCTTCTGCACGGCGGGAATCATCAGTACGATGATCGTCAGGACAGCTTCCGCGCCCAGGTAGATCCCATTGTAGGCGAGGGAGTAGACAGGCGCGCTCATCCCATAGTCTGCGGCGTAGCTTCCGAAGAAGATCATGCCGGAGAGGAAAGCGAAGAAGTAGCGCCCCAGCACACCGAGCAGATAGCCTTTGATCAGTCCGTGTTTTTTATTGCAGAAGATGCCGGAGAGCCCCAGTGCGCCGAAAGCGAACAGATAGTCCGTGAGCATCTGCGGGATGCTGATGATGTAAGGGTCGATCACAAGCTGCAAAATACCGTAGGCGCAGGCTGCCATCAGGCCGGTGCGAAGGCCGAACCAGTAACCGATCAGGCAGATAAACAGCATGCTGAACAGGGTGATGGAACCGCCCATGGGCAGATGAAACAGTTTCAGATAGGAAGTGACCATGGCCAGCGCTATGGCGGCTGCGCAGAGGGCGAGCTGCTTGGTGCTGATGGGCGCTCTGCCCTGCTTTTCCTGTTTTTTTCCGGAGATAAAGCAGGCTCCGAGCAGCAACAAGAGCATGATGATGACAAGCAGGGCGTAGCCTGCGGGGGTGAGATTGAAGTAATTTCCATACTCCTGATCGACGATCTCTGTCGCAAAGAATGATAGAGAAGATTGAAAAAGTAACATAAAAAAACCTCCTTTGTGGTTTGCCAGGAGGAAAGACATTGGAAAGAATCGGAACAGGCAGCAACATAAAAATGTAAGAACACCTGTTATGAAATGATCCCAATATGCTTCCCTACGCCGGTATTATCCGGTTCAGGTGATAAGGGTCAGGCTGTATGTGGTCGCACATAAGCCAGTCTCAGCATTCGCTCCCCTAGCAAAATTTATGATATGTATTTTTGTGCGGAATCAAAAGTTTTGCCCGATGTATCCTGCGGGGCTGAACTTCCGAAACTTATATCAGTATATAGGAAGTGGAAGTGGATGTCAATGATTATATTGTCCTCACTATTGCCATTCGGGGAAAATATGATATAATGAGCGCAAGTGAGCCAACATGTTTACATGATTGGCGAGCGGCGAATGCTGATCATGAATCGCAGATTCATGATATACTACTTTCAATGCCTGTTTTCAGGAAAACGCGGAAGACGGGACCTCGATCACGAAAAGAAAGTGGAGAATATGCTTCGATGAAAAACTCCCATCGTTTTTTTGAGAACAGAGAATGCAGGTATTTTCCCTGCCATAAGGGGACAGGTGAGTTCAACTGCCTGTTCTGTTTTTGTCCGCTGTACGCAAAGGAAAACTGTCCGGGAAATCCTGTATATCTGGAAAAAGGCGGGAAAAAGATAAAGAACTGTACAGACTGTACGTTTCCCCATCGCCCGGAAAATTATGATAAGGTGATAGCGCTGCTCTCAATTTGACTTAGACGCCATTGGACAGTCGGAGGAGAATCAGACTTCACAAAATAACAGTTGTTATGGCACTATATCTGAAAGATATGGCATCATAACATTTACGAAATACAGGGAGGTGCATATGCTGCACATCTCTCGGGAGAAGATGTAGGAAGGATTGATAGGAAAATGCGACGTGGAATGCCTGCGCTTTGGGGGCTGATAAAGCCGCTCATCGTTTATTATGTCGGATATTATGTGATACGCATGATCGTGGGGACGCTGCTTGCCGGCGGCGGAATGGCTTTTCTGATGGAGGACGGCAGCAGTGTCGTAAACGGGATCGCGATGTTGGGCGGCTGCGCGGTGCTGTTCCCCATGATAGAAGAAGAACGGGAGGAGCAGAGAAAAGAAAGGAAAAGGCGGAGGGAGGCCGAAACACAGGGGAGGCAGCCCGGTCTGCGGGAGGCGGCCTGGAGATATCCGGCGCTGCTTATTTTTTCCGTGGCATCCGTTGTATTTTTTAATACCCTGATGAGCCTCTCGGGGCTGGCAGAGCAGTCGGGGGCATACCAGGAAACGGTGAAACGGCAGTATGCGGTTTCCCTCGGAATGGGGCTGATCCTTTACGCGGGCATATCCGCGCTTGTGGAGGAGGTAGTGTTCCGGTTTCTGTTATATAACAGGCTCAGACGTTCCTGCGGACGTGTCACTTTCGGGGTCGTGGCATCCGCTTTTCTGTTCGGTGTGTATCACGGGAATATCGTGCAGGGGGTGTACGCGTTCGTGCTGGGTGTGCTGATAGCCTGCGCCTATGTTTATTTTGACAATTTCTTTGCGCCGGTGCTGTTTCACGGTGCGGGAAACGCGGTTATTTTTCTCAGCAACGAGATACCGGAGATGTACGGTATTGTCTTTTCGCCGGTTATGTTCTGGATCTTCGGGCTGATCACGGCGGCGGGCTGCCTGTACTTTGCGTCTGTGCAGGGCAAGACCAGAGGAAAGAGAGCTGTTCAGGGGGACGGACAGTGATAGGGCACACCTGAAGAGCTGTTGGAAATGTATTGATTTTTAACTCTTTACAAATAAAAAGTTTTGTTGTATAGTGGTACTCGAAAGTCGCAAAGGAGCGGTAAAAGCTTACTTTGCGACTTTTTCTATTTTGGAATGGAGATAAGGGATATGTTTGATGCAAAGATGACGGCGCAGCGGGCGCCGCTTTACAGGACGGAATTTGAACATGACAACTGCGGGATCGGAGCCTGCGTCAATATCAAGGGAGTAAGGAGCAGGGATACGGTGGAGAATGCCCTGAAGATCGTGGAAAATTTAGAGCACAGGGCAGGGAAGGATGCGGAAGGAAAGACCGGGGACGGCGTCGGCATCCTGACTCAGGTGCCCCATCGTTTCATGCGGAAAGTGACAAAGCCTCTGGGGATCCAGATCGGCGGGGAGCGGGAGTACGGCGTGGGCATGTTCTTCTTCCCGCAGGATGAGCTGCAGTGCAATCAGGCAAAGAAGATGTTTGAGATCATTGTGGAGAAAGAGGGCTTGGAGTTTTTGGGCTGGCGCGAGGTTGCCACCTTCCCGGAAGTGCTGGGGAAAAAGGCGGTGGAGTGCATGCCGCATATCATGCAGGCGTTTGTGAAAAAGCCCTTCGATGTGGAGAAGGGGCCCTCCTTCGACAGAAAGCTCTATATTGTCAGGCGGATCTTTGAGCAGTCCACGGATGTGACCTATGTGGTCTCCTTATCCAGCAGGACCATCGTCTATAAGGGGATGTTCCTCGTGGGGCAGCTGCGCACGTTTTTCGCGGATCTGCAGGATAAGGATTACGAGTCTGCGATCGCCATCGTGCATTCGAGATTTTCCACGAACACGAACCCCTCGTGGGAGAGGGCGCATCCAAACCGGTTCATCGTACATAACGGGGAGATCAACACGATCCGGGGCAATGCGGATAAGATGTTAGCCAGAGAGGAGAACATGGAGTCGGAACATCTGAAGGATCAGCTCGGCAAGGTGCTGCCGGTCATCAATGCCTCCGGTTCGGATTCCGCAATGTTGGACAATACGCTGGAATTTCTGGTGATGAGCGGGATGGATCTGCCGCTTGCGGTGATGATCACGATCCCCGAGCCCTGGGCGAACAACAGGACCATGAGCCAGAAAAAGCGGGATTTTTACCAGTATTACGCGACCATGATGGAGCCATGGGACGGCCCGGCTTCCATCGTGTTTTCCGACGGCGACGTGATGGGGGCGGTGCTAGATCGGAACGGCCTTCGTCCTTCGCGTTATCTGATCACAAAAGACGATACGCTGATCCTGGCGTCGGAAGTGGGGGTGTTGGATATAGAGCCCTCAAAGATTTTGGTGAAAGAGCGGCTGCATCCAGGAAAGATGCTGCTTGTGGATACGGTGGCGGGCAGGGTCATCGGGGACGATGAGATCAAGGAGCATTACGCTTCCAGAGAGCCCTACGGAGAGTGGCTCGATTCCCATCTTGTGACGCTGCAGGAACTGAAGATCCCGAACCAGAGGGTGCCGGAGTTCTCCGAGACCGAGAGACAGAAGATGCAGAAGGCTTTCGGCTATACCTATGAGGAGCTGAAAAACAGCATTCTGCCTATGGCGAAGAACGGCGCGGAGGCGACGGCGGCGATGGGGATCGATACGCCCCTGCCGGTGCTCTCCACAGCGCATCATCCGCTGTTCGATTCCTTTAAACAGCTCTTTGCGCAGGTGACAAATCCGCCTATTGACGCGATCCGTGAGGAGATCGTGACTTCCACCACGGTCTATATCGGCAAGGACGGCAACCTGTTGGAGGAGAAGCCGGAGAACTGCACGGTGTTAAAGGTGCGGAATCCGATCCTCACCAACACGGATATTTTGAAGATCAAGAACATGAACCACGAGGGCTTTCAGGTGGGCGTGGTGCCGATCATTTATTATAAGAATACCAGTCTGGAGAAGGCGGTGAACAGACTCTTTGTGGAGGCTGACCGGGAGTTCCGCAAAGGGGTGAACATCCTGATCCTCTCGGATCGGGGCGTGGATGAGAACCATGTGGCGATCCCCTCCCTGCTGGCGGTTTCGGCGCTCAAT
>ERZ808028.1136-NODE-1136-length-17355-cov-8.794189_pt1 | contig 17355 bp, 18 predicted proteins | sample MGYA00380184_ERZ808028 | MGnify/ENA primary metagenome ERZ808028 (study PRJEB31490, sample SAMN06133397) | mouse gut metagenome | isolation source: J8_1 | host: mice | place: China: Chengdu | collected 2015-05 ...
GAATTGTCTTATGAAGATACTCTTGAAATGATAGAGAATCACAGGTATCTAATGGATTGCGTGAATGACCCGGAAGCACATGTTGAAGACAATCCGGTTGCAGCAAAAATGAGGGAAAGCCTTATCAGTGTGGGAGGCACAGACCCCAATTTTTTTCCGTAAAGGGTTCGAACACTTTTGGGTTGATTCCACTGAAAGTAATATGAATAAAAGAGTGTGATTCTGTTGAGGATTTCAAAGAGTTTCCACTCTTTTTTGTCTGTCCGGCATCCTATGCGGGACGATTCCTATGTTGCAGGAGTGTGAGAGGATAATGGATAAGAATGAAGAGACTCTGATCGTAGGCGGTTACAGGTTTGCGACGGTCGCGGATGCGGAAACGGCCAGGCTGGAGAAGAAGAAGATTGAAAATCTGGAGCAGCATCTCGATTTTCGTAATACGCAGAATGTTTTAATGGTATATAATAAAGCCATTGACAACAGGGTGTTTCTTACACCGCTGGGGATGGCATATCTGCAGAGAATGCAGGGACAGCTGCTCAAATGCGGCGTGCCGGAGGAGAAGATCAGGCCGGTGCCGCTCTACGGGACTTACAGCAACAAGACCGAGAACAGCAGCTCGATCAGGAAGAGCCTGGAGGCAAGAGGGGTGAAGCCGGAGTATCGGGGACGGTTTGTGACATCTTTTTGCATCAATATACTGCTTGTGGTGGCGATCGGAATGCTGATTCTGCTTTCACTCAGAAGTGATTTGCCGACGATCGTCAATTACAGGACAGCTATTGTCAATGAATACTCGGAGTGGGAACAGGAATTGACGGAGCGGGAAAGAGCGGTGCGGGAGGCAGAAAGAGCCCTGGAAAAATGATGAAAGGAAGTTGGTGCTTATGGAACGGTTGAAAATTCTTGTAGTCGATGATGAAAGCCGTATGCGTAAACTGGTGAAGGACTTTCTGACCAAAAGCAATTATGAGGTGATAGAGGCCGAGGACGGCGCGCAGGCGGTAGACCTCTTTTTTGAACAGAATGATATTGCGCTGATCATTCTGGATGTCATGATGCCCAATATGGACGGCTGGCAGGTCTGCAAGGAAATCCGGGAGTATTCCAAGGTGCCGATCATCATGCTGACGGCCAAGTCCGACGAACGGGATGAACTACAGGGATTTGAGCTGGGGGTGGACGAATATATTTCCAAGCCTTTCAGTCCCAAAATCCTGGTGGCGCGGGTGGAGGCGATCCTGCGCAGGACCAGTCAGGCCAGTGCGGATGAAGTGATAGAGGCAGGAGGAATCCTCATCAACAAGGCGGCGCACAGCGTTCTGGTAGACGGACAGCCCGTTGACTTAAGCTACAAGGAATTTGAGCTGTTGACATATTTTGTGGAGAACAAAGGGATTGCGCTCTCCAGAGAGAAGATCCTGAACAGTGTCTGGAACTATGATTATTTCGGAGATGCCAGAACCATTGACACGCATGTGAAAAAGCTGCGCAGTAAGATGGGAGAAAAGGGAGAGCTGATCCGGACGATTTGGGGGATGGGGTACAAATTTGAGGTGAATGAATAAAGGCGGTATGCGTAAAAGTCAGTATTTATGGGCGTTTCCGGGTTTTGAGGATGCGCCGGGTGGGGTAGTTTCTACCAAAATACTACCAAATATATGGTTTTTGTGGAGTAAATTTTCTATTATTTTCTATCATTTTTTACGAATTTCATAGCAGGTTTTTACCGGGGCTGGTTGACATGGATTTCAACCAGCCCCGGCTTGTCAAAGGGCATGGAAAGGCCTGCCATATCTGCTAAAATCCTTTACATTTTTTCCGTGAATTAGCATGAATTATATTTTTATTAGCCCCAAATTAGGTAAGGTAATTGCTGAAAGCCGCATAAACACTGGGTTTCTTGACTCCGCATTAGGAAATTATGATATTTTGTATGAGCGTGTTACATGGATATGGAGGTGGGGAAAGGAAATAGAATTTCAAATTTTTTTGATAAATTTATAATTATTTTGGAGGTAACGGTATACGTAGGAAATGTTTCGGGCATGGGTTCAGGCATTTCAGTATTTCAAGTAAATTTTAAAATAGTGGAGGTAAAAATATGAATACTGAAGGCATGAGATTTATGAGAGTGGACGAGGTGGCGGCGATATTGAACATCAGTAAGTCGCTGGCATATGAGTATTTGCAGGGGGCGGATTGTCCGTTTGCCGTGCTGAAAATCAACAGTCGTTACGTTGTGCCGTATAACAGTTTTTGCGCATGGTATGAGAGTCTGGGTGACAATGACGGAGAAAGGGGGCGTAAATAGAAAGCAGTTGTAAAATAGCGGCATACAGGCTGGCTGGTTCAGTTCAGCCTGTATGTAATGAATAATGCAACAAGATTAAATTTTGAACGAGGAGGAAAGGATATGTCATTAGTAAATTTGATGAATACAGTTCCGGCAGAGGGGAACATGGTAAAGGGTCAGAAGGTACGCAGGTCAGGAAACTATGCATACATAGACACAAAGAATGAGGGCATCAAGGAAGTAGTAAGCGGACAGGGAGGTTTTCTGGTATTCCTTGATTATGGGAGAAAACAGAAGCTGGACAGGAAAACAGGTAAATTAATGTACAAGCAGGATAAGTCTGCCAAACGTGTAGACACACTGAAAGAAGCAAAGGCGCTCCGCAGACAGGCAGAGGAAATAAGATTAGGTACAATAGCGAAAGCGCCGTCAAAAGTATATTTTGACAAGATGGTGGAGGATTACAAGCAGTCGGCGGAGTGGAAGGACAGTTCGCAGAGTGCAAAAGACCATCACGAGAACTATTTCCGGCATATGTGTGATTATTTTATCAATATCCAGCCGAAGGATATCACGAAGCTGGAAATTGAGAACTATTTCTTATGGCAGTTGGAACGTGGAAAACGGTCAACGGCAAAGAAAAACAAAGACGGCAGTGTAAGTAAGAAGGAGGGGATTTCAGTGAATACATTGGGAAAGCACAAATGTGCATTAAAGAAGTTATGGCAGTTTATGATTGATTCAAAAAATTATGGGGTCACGGAAAACATTGTCCCGTCAGCGCGTCTTCCCAAAGTGGAAGTAAGCATAGACGGAAAGAAAAAGAAAGCGTCAAAAATTGAATACCATCCGAGGTCATTGACGCTGGACGAATTGAACTATACGCTCAATGACGCTTTGCAAAACGAGTTTGACCGGAGCGTAGCGGTTATGATTGCACTGGCTTCCATTGGCTCATTACGTCATTCGGAGACATTGGGACTTCGGCTGGGTAAGTTCATGCATGATGAATATATGGCGGTCACGGATGCGGCATTGAAAGAAGGGGGATTTGACAGGAGATATTATGAGGAGCATGATAACCTGATGCTGATTGACACGGCAATCATGCATATAGGCTCGGAGGATGTGGAAAAACTCCCGAAGGGTGACAAGGTAAGGATTTCAGCCGTGCCGGACTGCCTGAAAAAGATTGTGGAGTATGCCATGGAGCAGAGACGTGAAATTTATGGCGTTACAGGCAGGGAGATTGACAGTGAGGAAAATGTGTATGTGCCGCTTATCAATATCATTGATAACAGGCCGCTCAACAGTCAGAAGATGGGCAGAAAGTGGAAAGAGTATCAAGAAAGACGGAATAAACGGATGATAAAGGCCGGACTTGAACCGATACCTCTGGTAAGGTATCATGACCTTCGGCATACCCACAGCAACCTGTTAAAGTATATCATACAGTGGCAGGTTTCCTATAACATGGGCCATAAGGTGGTAATGCCGGATATGGATAATACAACTACAAGGGAGTATTGGAATGACCGATGGCCTGAACGGAGGGACATCATAGAGTATTTTGATACCCACATTAAGATTGATTGGGACAAGGCGTTGCGCCAGCCAATCAACCGTGAGGGGAGTGTACTAAAATTAAATGGTTCGGGGCATCTGGTGGTGTCATCAGGGGAAAAGGAACGCCGCAGGGAAAAAGGGAAGAAGTTCATATTTAAAGAGGAGGAGTTGGAGGAATTGTTTTTAAAGCAGGATAATGAATAAATATTGCCTGATACGGATAATGGAATCAGTACTGATTCTATTATCCGTATGTAATTTTGTGAGTACACTTACAAGAATGAAAAGCGCCGGGATTCTGCCATATACAGTATATGGCAGATATTCCGGCATTTTATTTTTAAAAGATGTATAAAACAATATAGGCGAATGATTTTCTCCTAAAGCATGAAAAGCGTTTAGACGTGGTAAAAAAATCTGGTGGGAAATTTCACTTCGTATGCAGTAGGGTAAAAATATGTATACATCGACCCATGCAGTGGGGAAAAACTGCCAGCAAGATTTCCTTAGTAAGTGAAGTGTAGGTGAAAGTCTTGAAAAAAATCAACAGATAAAAAAGGATGAAAGGACAATACAAGACTGACTAAGCAATATAGAAAAATGAATAAAGCAGTAAATTAAAATTTTAAGTTTATTTGAGACAGACAATGGATTTAAGTATGGAAAACATTCTACACCCTGCATAAAAAGCAACTGATAAAACCGTACATTAACACCACAGACAGGCATTGCACACGGCGTTAGAATGAAGAAAAATAAAAAATGAAATATATTGGAGGTACATAGGGATGTTGAAAAATATGCAGGAAGTATTGGAGTATGGCTTTGAGGTTCTCAATGAGGTTTATTTTGATAATATGTTGCCGCCAGTCGTGATAACGATTATGAGCAGTCCAAGGACATACGGACACTTTACAGTAGGTAAGGTATGGAAAGCAGAGGAAAACCATTTTAACGAGATAAATATAAGTGCGGAGCATTTGGATAGGAATATAGAAAACGTCATGGCGACATTACAGCATGAGTTAATCCATTTCTACTGTCAGTTAAACAATATAGCAGATACAAGCCAGAGTGGACGTTATCATAATAAGAATTTTAAGAGGGAAGCAGAGGCAAGGGGATTGTCGATCAGCTATGCAAAGTATATAGGCTATTCGGTTACAGAGCCTTCACAGGAGTTTATAGAGGTATTACAGAGCAATGGAATAGAAAAACCTATGAATATAAACCGTGACGGTGTTATGGGAATTGCAGGCATTGGAGGGAATGGCTCTGGTGATGATAATGGAAAGGGCGGCGCAGACGGAAAGGGGATTCAAACAGGGAAAAGAAAGACAAGCACACGGAAATATCAATGTCCCTGTTGTGGGAACAGCTTTCGGGCAACGAAAGAGATTCGTGTACTTTGTATGGATTGTAATGAGCAGTATATAAAAGTGGAAAAGTGATTTTGTAAGTACACTCACAAGAAATGGAAATGTCAGTGGAAAGTCATATGCGGTATATGGATTTCTTCTGGCATTTTATTTTGCTGGAATGTACCTGTAAACCTGCTCTGAAATAAGAATGGATATATATGAGATATGTTTTAAAAAGTGTTTCAAAAATAGTATTCCTGCTCTACTGAAACAATTTTGGTGTATAAAAATTGTATGATTGTTTCGCATGGGTAGGGTATAGCTTTTTAGAACAGTTTCAGAAATAACGCATTTTTTGAGGATGTCGGCATTTAAAAATCTAGTTGAGAAAGGAGCAGCCAATATGAAAATAGGATATGTGAGAGTGAGTACAAAAGAACAGAATACGGCACGTCAGGAAGAATTGATGAAGGTACTTGGAGTAGATAAGATATACATTGACCAAATGAGCGGTAAGGATATGGAAAGACCAGCCTTACAGGATATGATGAAATTTGCGCGTGAGGGTGATTCTGTTATCGTGGAGAGTATAAGTCGATTTGCGAGGAATACAAAAGATTTACTGGAACTGACAGAGCAGTTAAATAATAAGCAAGTTCAGTTTGTCTCCCAAAAAGAAAACATTGACACAAACACTCCGGCTGGTAAGTTCATGCTTACGATTTTTGGAGCAGTGGCAGAGTTAGAGAGAGAGTACATAAGGCAACGCCAGAAAGAAGGCATAGAGATTGCAAAAGAGCAGGGGAAGTATAAGGGTAGGCCGGAAAAACAGCTTGATAACTTTAATGAAATTTATCAACAATGGAAGTCTGGAAATATAACGGCTACTTTTGCCAGTGAACAGCTAAATGTCAGCCGCAGTACTTTCTACAGAAAAGTAACAGCATATGAGGCGGATAATAAGCCGATAGATTTTTGAGAGGAGGGTTCGATATGGAATATGAAGTGACGGAGGATGATATTTTAAGGTTTTTGGATTCTATTTGTTATAAACTGGATAACAGCAGTGCGAGTCTGTGTGCAACCCGTGATGATATCTGGGGTAAATTAAAAGTGCTTGGATTTATTGTAGGCCAAATGAAAGAAAAAGAGGACTATGAAGAAGAAATATATCGTCTGAAATATCAGCTAAAACAATGCCAGCAGGAAAAGCAACGTATAGGGGCAGAATTGCAGGAATATTATAAAAAAGTACATGAACTGGAAGAAATAAATGATTACTACTATAAATCAAGGCGAGAGATAGTATATAGGGAAACGTGTGACCTGCGAATGAACATATTAGAACAATCCCAAACCATACGCAAACTTCAAAAAGAGCTGGAAAGATATACAACACGAGGCGCAAAACAGGGAAATAAAAATGCTTACAGAAGTGATATTGACCCGGTACAGGTATTTTGGGATATATATAATGGTATGAAGATAACAGAGGCGGCAAAGAAATATAACACAAACAGAGAGACAATACGGAAGCGCTGTAAAGAGGGTGAGAGGATATTAAGCGGACAAACAGATAAGTAATGTTAATCATGGTGGCAATATTAAATTAGGATTGGATATTGGCATTATAAAACATTGATTTGATAATATTACATGAGTGATAGAGAATAACAGCAATAGCAAACAAAAGAGATAACACATAAAATCAGTGCTTTCAATTTTTCTAAACAAAAAACGTAACGAGGTGGCAAAAGTACAGGTGACTTTTGCCGCTTCCATTATGTTTAAAATTTATATACAGCAAAACGTACAAAATAGGTACATAGATACACCCAGCCACTTTTAGGATGAAGCAAAGGTTAGGGTGCAATATAATATGTACTGATACATAATGATAAAAGCCAGTGCGATTGACAGAACGAAATATGTTTTCGTGGTAGCAGAGTATAGTTTTGTATATGTGATTCATGTTGATATAGAAGCAATATAAATAAATATGTGACACAAAGTAAATAAACAGTATACAAAGTAACACAGATAGATAGACACTATATTTATGAGAATAAGTTCATCTAAGAAAACAAAAGATAGGCAACTAAAACAAGTAAAGCAATAAAGTAATAAAATATATGTAAATACAATTATTAAAAGATACATCAGTAGATAAACAGTATACAAAGTAACACAGATGGATAAACACTATATTTATAAGAATAAATTCATTTAATAAATTAAGAGAATGTAAGTAATAGGTCATAAGCCATTATAATATATAAGATGATAATATAAATATAATTCAGCATACAAATAAATGATATGTCTAAGTGCAAGAGAGTAGTTATAAGATGCAACATATAAGAAGAAAATAGTTTTAAAACAGAAAATATAAAGCATGGAATAAATGTCAGTGCGTCTGGCATTTTTTTATTGTTTAAAAGAGATTACATTTTTACTGTTTATTAAAACTTTATGAATGAAAGATAGGCTATTGCCTTTTCATTTATTCAGCGTTACAATCTCCACCCATTAAAAAGTAGAAAGGAGATTGAGCGGTATGGAAGAAACGAAGAACATTCGTAAAGAGTTGAGAAGGCTGGAAGATGTGGTTGATTCCATTGAGAGGAAATTACATCATACAGCAGGGCTTCTTGAACTTATACGGTCAGGCATGGAACGCCTTAATAAACAGGATGACACATATGAAATTTCAAGTGTGATTGTGTTGGAAGAATACCTGTTGGCAATCAATGACACGGAGATTGCAAAGATTCAGACTATGCTGACAGAGATAAAAGAACGGTTCTGACAGGAGCATGTTAAAAGGTGGTGATAAAAACAGAAATGACAGAGTATGTGATATAGGTACTTCTGTCATTTCTGTAAACTTAGTAAAAAAGATTGTAAAAGCTGGTATTGTTTATCATTCAGCATAGATACATCAAGAAGTTTAACAGTATCAGTTTTATCAATGCCCAGCAGATAGTCAGCGGAGCAGTGATATAAATGTGCAAGCGATATGAGGTTTTCAATGCTGGGTGTCCTTTCTCCGCTCTCATAATTAGATATGACGGAGGCAGACACGCCAATAGAGGAAGCAACCTGTTTCTGGGAAAGATTTCGTAAAATGCGCTGTTGCTGTAGCCGCTGGCCTAATCCATTTATCATGTAAGCACCTCCATGTAAGGATTGTACGTGAAAACAATATGCTTTAGGATATGGTTAGTTTGCTAAAAGCATTGAAAACTATGCGTAAAGATGATATAATAGCCAGTGAGTTTATTGCTTTTGAGGGAAGAAAACAGCTTGAAAAAAGTAAATAAATCATATACTATTTAACACATACACGAGGGAAAAGGAGAGAACCAATGAAAAGAAAAACAACGGCACTTATGATGGCTCTGACACTTTCAGTCAGTTTATCCGCTTGTGGGGATAAAACGGCTGTATCAACAGAACCAACGGACATAGAAAGTGTTGAGGAAACAGTGGAAACAACAGAAGCGACAGAAGAAGCAGAGGTAACAGAAGAAGAAAGCATACCAGAACCGGAGCCGGAAATTACGGCAGAAGAAAAGTTACAATCCGCAATAGGTGAGATGCCATATTATGGCGATACCGCCAACTGTAAAATGACAGCGGAGCAGGCAACCGCATATGCACAGCTAATAGCAGATGGTTTAGCCGGGGATTTCAGTTTTCGGGATGGATATAACAAAGATGATGTTGACATTTTGACATGGGGACAGCCATTTCAGGCATATGATATTGACATGGGCAAAAAAGTTGAGGTTGACAGGTTTAACGTGATGTTAACTGACTTTGCTGGTGATGGAGTTCCTTATCTCTACATATATAGCAGTACGAATAAGGATAGCTATGAGATTTATGGCTGGACTGATAATATAGTAAATTTAGTAGTTGAGGCAGATGCAAGACCCCGTGGGTCGGTATATTACATTTATGAAGATGAGAATGATTACGGAAAAATAAAGTTGACATTTGAAGAATTTTGGTCAATGTCAGGAGAAACTATTTTTTCTTTTGATACATATTCTTTTGCTAATGGTGGAACAGAAATAGAAGCTTTTAGACGTACAGAAGAATTGCAGGGAGATAATTCTTGGCACATTATAGAAAATGATGTAGAAATAGAAGTTTATACAGATGATGAATATTATGCAATGAGAGAGGAGCGAGAGCAAGAAAAACCTCACAACCACACCTTGCCCTACACCTGCTTCTACGATATGACCCCATGCACCTTAGAAGAAATGGTCGATTATCTCAACGCTTATGCATCAGCCATGAGTGACGGACAATCTGTACCTGTTGAGATAAAGAAAGTGGATATTGTTAAGCATGACGGGACAGGCATTACAACGAAAGGAGAAGTGCCACAGGAGAAAGTCAACAGCCTTGAAATATTAAGACAGTACATAAATGGAGAAAAAGAGATAGGAATTGATTATGATGTATACGCTTATATAGGTGACCCTGGAAGTGTTACGGTTGATTCGGATGGTTTTTACTTTGGGTCAACTGACTTAAACAATGACGGCAACCAAGAGTTTTTAATATCTTATAAAAATATTTACACGGATATATATTTACCGTCAGTATCGAAAGATGCTTTAATACATTCTGTTAAAGGCGTACACAAGTCGGACGGAACATACATGACAAACAATGGTTCTGTAAGAATGCAAGTAAGGATATATAATTATAATGGAACTGATTTTTCTGTGATTCGTGAATTTGACATAGATAATTTATCAGGGGAATATTATGGTGGAACAATAACTGAAAACGGAGTGACACGAGAAATAGGGGAGGAGGAATTTAACGTTATTTATAATGACTGGAATAACACGTATACAGATTTCGGAGTAAACACCCATTTAGATATTGAGAATATAGAAAATACATTCCAAGTAAAGATTGACGTACAAAGTTCTGGTGAATGGCTTGTAACAAGTGCTGAATAAACCGTACAATAGTTATGATTTCCTGTATATGACGGAAAAACTGTAAAAATATGTAAAAAAGAGCCGCTTGCAAAACAGGCGGCTCTAGTGTATAATCTAATCAGAAAGGTTTATCGGACACGAGTTCCGATTTGCCCTCAGTAAAAATTTGCTAATAAGAAATAAGCATCCTCACTTTGGGCGGTAGGGATGCTTATTTCTTTTTATGATTGTCTATGTAAGACAGAGCCGCAAAGATAACAAGCAATAATGTCAAAACTTCCATCACGCTCATGGGCACCACCCTCTTTCGTAAGACTAGAGGGCATCAATCAGAAAACCGCATCCTGCTTCCTTTTCAATTATACAATCCGATTATAACACGAATACATATATTTCTCAATTAAAAAATGGATATACTGGCGTACCAGTTCATACCGTAAAAAGGGATTTGCTTAAAGCATGATAAGCGTTTAGACGTGGTAAAAAAATCTGGTGGGAAATTTCACTTCGTATGCAGTAGGATAAAAATATGTATACATCGACCCATGCAGTGGGGAAAAACTGCCAGCAATATTTCCTTAGTAAGTGAAGTGTAGATGAAAGCGAGGGAAATTTTGAACAGAAGAAAATATACGAAACAGCATTATAAGTCGAGTTAATCAGTATAGAAAAATCAGGAGAGCAGGAAATTAAAATTTTAAGTTTATTTGAGATATGCAATAAATATTGATACAGAACAACATGGAGAATAGGAGTATTAACAAGGTGACGGATATGTATAAATCATCATATGAGCGTCAATCTCCCTAAAAATATGTGTTACATAATGGTTCATTTCCTTGCACTATCACGTCTATGCACATAGATGTTCCAGCGTTAGTATATATGTGTAAGATAAATAAATGGTTAGTGCAGGGCACGGAAAGAGAGAGGAAAACATTATGTGTATGTACTTAGCAAACGGTAACTTTTTAGGGCAGAGATTGATTGGCTATGATTTCTACGATAGCAAGAGCAAGGGCTTCATTGGATTAACGGAGAAGCAGGTAATGACAAAGCTGAAAAACAATGAAAAAATTTACGGCTTTGTTCTTGGTGAAGAGGACGGAAAAGAAGTACTTAAGCTGGATGTCCAAGGTTTCAACATGAGCAATTTACAGTTAAAAACCGGGGTGAATAATCTGTCATGGCTGAATGAGGACAGCGGTTCTGATATGAACATGGAATTGATTGTTGTAGCGGTCAGCGGTGACAAAAAGAAAGTTTATGAGACAGTCAATGCCAGACATGCAAGGGTAGAGTACAGCGAAGATAAGTTAAGGATGATGATGGAGTTAGGTGTTCCGGTGGCTGGCGTAAGGCTGGAAAAGAATAAGCTGGTGATCTGCGAGGGTGTCGAGGTCAGTGGTGCCGGAGAAGAAGTGAAAGAGGGGGCGTAGGCCTCCTCTTTTGAGGATAGGGTACAATAGGATTTAAAGGGGGCATGGATAATGGTTGAACAGTATAAAGGGTATGAGATAAAGGTTTATTGGAGTGACATTGAAATGGGATATGTATTCTGCGTATTCAGCAAGGACGGCGAGGGGCTTAAGGAAAGCGGGGCATATTTTTATGAGGAAAATGCATTGCTGGGGGCAAGAGAAACCATAGACAGGCTTGTGGAAAAAGAAGAAATGGCGGCTGAAGGATAAAGTTGGCAGTACACTTACAAGCAAGGGCATTAGGAAATATGGGCGGCATAGTGCATAAAAGATTAGGAAATAAACCGTTGTTTCGTCTACAGTCAGAGTAATATACAGGCGTTATAATCCCCTGTGAGATTTGAAGACAGGGGATTATTTTTTGTAACCTATTAACGAAGAATCAAGAGCATTGTCTCTGGGCAGAAAAAAGAATAATGGAATAGTCTTTTAGGCTAAAAAAGTGCCTGGCGCATTTATTCTTCCTGAATAGTTCACGTATAATTCAACCGTTCAAGGTGCTGTTGGAAGTGCAGACAGCATATCATAATAAGCACTGGAAAGGAGGGGCGAGCAGTATATACCCTGCTTTCAAATCTTACAATTTTTGAGAATACTGTAAAAAGATAAGCTGTAAAAAAACAAAAAGTCCTGCCCAGCTATGCCGGGTGGGATTTTTTATATGCCTGTCTATATGCATGTGCCACATTAGACAGTGTTTATAAAAAATTATAAGGAGACAGATAATGGGAAAACGGCATGTATTAAAACAGGGTTTTGTAGGTGAGAACAGCAGTCTCACTCTGAAACTTTCTGTACAGACAGAAAATATGGAAAACAAGGATGTATTCAAGCTCATAATGGCACTTGACACCGAGTACAGGAAACTGGAAAATGAGAAATGTGAAGGTGACGGAAGGGGATTTAAAAAATGGCAATTAAGCTACGAGTGATACCTAAGATAAACGGAAATATGATAGGGGTGTTTGTCCATATACCTGCTACAGGAGAGAGCAGACAGGTCGCATTGATTGAATGTCCGAATGATAACCAGTTAAATGATAACGTGGAACTGGCAGACGAAATATGCAGGACATACAGAAAGAGGATAAACAAGAGTATTTGAGAAAAAGGGCAGTCGCTTTAAAAGCGGCTGTCTTTTTTTGCGGAAACATAAGTGGAAAAAATGAAGAAGTTTGTTTTTTAAAGAATTTTATATCATGTGAGCGGTCTTCTCAATTCTTACTTTATGATACCTTGATTCAAATAAATTTTTCTTGAATGACAAGTTTTCGTTGAGGTGTGTGAACGGGTATTTTTGAAAAAGGATAGAAAAGCAGCGGTTTTAAAGAAATAAAAAATCTCGACTGAATCAGGGGGGATATATGGGATGTCATGGAAAAGGATTCTTATTGATGACTGGTTAGAAAATCAGAAGACAACAGGGCTGATTCGTCCGGCAGGATTTATTTGGGAAAACATAGTGGAAGATTGATTGATATGGATGTCATAATCATCAAGAATGAATTGATATTATAAAATGACCCGGATAGGAAGCATGAGATATTTTCAGTTTATGGAAAACGTCATGCGGCTGATATGACGGCCTGTTACATGGAGATGACTGCGGACAGATAGCGCATGATATAAAGCCATGTATAATTTTTGGCGTACACTTGCCAAAAATTAAAGGATTCCGTATGGGAAATTGTGTCTGTTTATAGTATAATATCAAGAAAAGCATACCAAGGAGGCCACTATGGGAGAACAGTCAACAAAGGAAAAAGGTCTGAATATAGGAGATATTATAGCTGGACTGTCAGAAATCAGCAGACGGATTGAGGGTGAAAACGAAAAAACGCGGCCTCAATTTACTTTTAATGACAATGTTAAAAAGGATATTAAGCCGGATTCAGGGGAAGAAAACAGAGGGGATTCAGACCGGGCAGACGATTTGCCAGTAAAGGTATATGAGGACATTGACATAAAAGACGTGTCGAAAGGGTCAAAATTTACAATACGGATTTCGAACAGGGATGGCTTTTATGTTGACATAGATATGTTTGCTTACAGGGACATCGTGCTTGACAACGAGAAAAGCGAGGAAGAATTTATAACCTCAAAAATCGAAAGGATTATAGGGATTAACAGTAATATTGACAAGACGAGCAAAGCAGTATGTGACCGGCTTTCAATATTGTGCTACCAGAAGGATTTGCAGATTAAGCGATACAGGGAATTAGGATGGGATTTTTATGGCGGGGTGCAGATTTTTAAATATGACAGGATTTACTCAGTGTCTGATGATTTATATGAGATTGAGGGGGAATGCGAAAATGAAGTGGCGGCCGGGCTGGTAAACAGTGAGGATACGGCTGAGGATTATGAGGACTGGCTGTTGTATTTTTCACGGCTGATGCGTTATTCTGACATGGATGCATTGATAATAGCCACAGCCTGTACAGGAGTAATAAGGCAGTTACTGCCCTACACAAAAGAGAACAATATCAACATGAACATTGTTGGGAAACGTGCGAGCGGAAAGAGCATAATCAGCCATTTTGCATTGAGCATGTTTGGCGATCCGGGGCTGTTGGAAGGAAGTTTTACTGACACGGACAACGCAATGGAGATGATAAGGGCAGAAAGGCCTGTACTGCCATATATACTTGATGAGAGGATGCTTAAGGTTGAAGGGAAAACAGAAAACTCAAAACGTCATGCATTGCTTATGGATATATTCAGGGAGTATGAGGGCAAGGTAAAGGAAAGGCTTACAGGGCAGGGAAGCGGACTGTCAGGTAAAAGGACATATGGGCCTATTATAAGCAGCAGTGTGGAGCCGATGCTGGATAAGCTGTTAGAGGAAAGCAGGGATTTAGGGCAGTACAGGCGGTTCATTGAGTTAAGGGTTGAGCCAGCGGACTTGTTTTATGACAGCAGGATGGCAGAGGCTACCGAAGAAGTGTCATATACACATTATGGACACGGTATTTTAATGTTGATAAACTATCTTACAGGGGAACTTGCAGAGGATGATAAGTTTGCTGTTGATATGTATAATGATATAAACAATATGGTATCAGCAATATTGCATATAATGGAGAAAAAGAAGAACCTTGAGGGCATGTTGCGCTCCTGTTCCAAGAGATTTGCGCTCATTATTACGACACTTGAAATTTTGCTGAAGGCGGCAGTAGAAGAAAATATTTCAGGAATGGATATTAAAGCAGGATATGGATGGATAGGCAATAATCTGGATAAGGAATGCATTAAAAAGATTGGGGAACGTCTGGGGAAAGAATGGGGCAGTAAAAAGAAAAACAGCTATCTTGAAATGACCGTTGACAGTTATTTGGATAATAGGGAGCCATTCCATACAATCAGTGAGAATGTTCTGGGGATATTGATTGACAACGCAGTTGAAAAAATGCAGCGCCTTGATGTTGGTTCTGACATTGACATTTATGCGAATATCATTGATTTTATAAAAGGACACAAAGGGGCATTCTTTACAGGAAGTACAATGTGGAGTGGCAAAGATGGCTATGTAGGAAAACTGGAAGAAACGGAAAAGCAGTATATTATACAGATAAGAGTCAACAAACTTGTTGAATGGGTTCTGGTGTATGGCGGAGAATTAAAAGATGATGAATTGAAAGCCTGTATGGGGCGGCTGGAAAGCATAGGCAGTAAGAATAAGGCAAAGGAAGTGCTGAAAGACATATTTGGAGATGTAGTCATGGATGACTTTAAGGGCATTATATCAAGAAAATATGCAGACAGGATTACATGGAAAAAATATGATAAGAAACAAGGGGCGAATAATATCACCCTTGTGGCGATAGTGATAGAAAAAGATATTGTTGACAGTAAGGGCATGAAGGACAGCGATAAAAAAGAGGATAAGGAGAATAATGCATGAGGTTATATGATTACAAGTATTCTCCCATCAGTGACAGGCGCAAGTGGATGGAAACAGTAAAAATATCATCAGGGCTTGGGTATTTTGGTGGAAAACAGTTTATAGGAAAATATCTGATGAACAGGTTGTTCAATATGGCGGTCAGGATGGAGGATGACGGAAATAAGGCGGATATATTCATAGATGCATTTACTGGAGGAGGGAAAATTGGCCTGTCCGTACCGGAAGGGTGGTTTGACACGATAGTCATAAATGATTTGGATTATGGCGTTATTTCTTATTTTGAGGCTTGCAGGGATAAGCCGGACAAGCTGATAAAATTGATAGAAGAAATCGGCGGCTGTATGTGTGAGGAATTATTCGAGGTGTTTGTGTACAACCGTTGCAATAGTTCAGAGTCAGTGATAAGTAAAATAAAAAAAGAATATAATAATGATGATAGGATTTCTGATAAAACAGTGGAGCCTTTGCTTGCAGGGGCTATGACATACTGGGTGGTACAGTCGGAATTTAACGGATGCACGGCACCCGGAAAGGTTCGCTATAGTTTAACTATAGGGGGTAAGGACGAGAAGGACGAGATTAGAAATATTGTTGAACTCGCAAAAAAGCGTATTCCTAAAGTGCATGACATTATTAAAAAACGTAATGTCATTATAGAGAGCCTTGACTACAGGGAACTGATAAAGAAATATAATGGCAGGCCGTATAAGGATTTAAAGGGCGCAGTATATTCAGAAAATGAAGAAATGGGCCAAAAGAATAAGCTATGGTATTTTGACCCTCCATACCACCCGGCAACATTATTTGGTGGGAAGGATGCACCGTATATGATGGGATTTCCTATAAAAATGGTTTATGAAATGACGCGGATACTGCATAATGACAGAATGGACGAGTTCGGGGAAATAAAATATTTCATTAAGTCGGACTATAACCCGAAATATAGATATGAGGAAGAATATGACAGGCAGGTAAAGGATATTCCGCTGTTGAAGAAATTGCAAAAGGCATATCATGATTTTGACGTGCTGGAAGAAAATTACAGAAACGGCAGGAATTATAAAGATACGGGCATTGAATATTATGTAGAGTGCATTGGTGGTTTTGGAAAATGTGCTGTTGATGCTGATGGGGAACGAACATTCGGCATGGAATACATCTGGTGCAGAGGTAACTATCAGGGTGATGAAAGCAGTGACTGGAAGTATAATGGCACGGAACAGTTAATTTGATAAGGAGATATAGGGGTTTGGGGGATATTCCGGATGTGGCTGGAATATCCCTTAAAATAAGTGCGGGATAATGTAAAAATGGACGTGACTTTTTGTAGTGTGGGCGTTAAAATAGGGATGTAGGGGAATTTAGGTTTCCATGCAGTTACTACCGGGAAAGGGGAAAATGGGCCGGTTTCTACCAAGTCTCTACCAAAGGGGTAAAAAGGTATGGTTTTAATGGAAATATAGGAAATTATGTAGATTATGTGAAATAGTGAGGAACAGGTGGAAATAATGGAAAATAAGTGCTGTAAAGGAATAGAAACGAGAGTAGGTATGATTTACAAATTCGAGGTGAACGAATAAAGGCGGTATGCGTTAAAGTCAGTATTTATGGGCGTTTCCGGGTTTTGAGGATGCGCCGGGTGGGGGAGTTTCTACCAAAATACTACCAAATATATGGTTTTTGTGGAGTAAATTTTATATTATTTTCTATCATTTTTTACGAATTTCATAGCAGGTTTTTACCGGGGCTGGTTGACATGGATTTCAACCAGCCC